>Ga0116231_10003665_pt1 | contig 31674 bp, 11 predicted proteins | sample S1TSphgellanicum_2_FD_89695 | JGI IMG/M metagenome (GOLD analysis project Ga0116231, IMG submission 89695) | Host-associated microbial communities from peat moss isolated from Minnesota, USA - S1T2_Fd - Sphagnum magellanicum MG | ecosystem: Host-associated > Plants > Peat moss > Unclassified... | reverse complement strand
CTGTTTGGGAAATAGAATTTCCTGGCAGCCAGGGGCCGGCATGCACCCCCGATGGCCCCTTTTTTTTCCTTCTGAAGGTGGGTGGGGGGGGGGTGGGGGTGAGGGGAGTTTTTGTTTTTCTTTCCTTGTTCCCAATGTGTTCCCAACATGTTCCCAAGTTCTCAAAATGTTCTCAGATGTGTTCCCCAAGATGTTCCCAATAGCACCTCAATTTTATCCCATATGGCCTGCCCAAAGTTCAACTCACCTTAATATAAACTATTATCCAGGGGTGCACATTTGTTTCTGTTTTGCAACTTGGGGTCCAAAGAGGTGCTTCTATTGGGGGCATGCCAAATGTTCCCAAAAAATCTGCAGATGGACCAATCAATATGGCTCCGTTTTTAAAAAAAGAAAAAGTTGTGAGTGCACACATGATCTAATTAATATGAATCACACTTTGTCCCCAAAATTTTGCCCCTGCCGTTAGCCTGGACCAAAATGGTGACCTACAGTTCTGGGAAGAGAAATTTCATGCAGCCAATGGGAAGGCTTAGCATGCACTCATGAACGATCCAATTTTTTTCTTCTGAGGGGGTGGGAGGAGAGGGATTTTTTTTGTTTTTCTCCTTGTTCTCAATGTGTTTTCATCATGTTCCCAAAGTGTTCACAAACATCATAAAAAACAACCAAGCTTCAAGATTGGAAACCGAGTTTAGTGTTTTTGATAACAAATCAAAACTACATGACTTTTCAAAAAACTGGACTACAAAGTAACATGGATTGACCATTCATCTTCATTCGAACAAATAAATTCACCTCTCCTATTAATTAGATGAGGTGCCTCTCAAGTTCAATTTTTTTTCTTTTTGCAACGAGCCAATTTGATTGGACCATCACTCGAGAAAAAAAGAAATTATAGAGGTTCTCCAAAATAGAAGGTTCTATTTTCAAGTATAGAGTTCTGCCCTTTTGGCCCACCTATATAGGTCAAAGGAGGACATCATTTGCCAAAGCATATGGGATAAAAGTGACCTGTGCTATGGAGAACATGTTGAGGAACACATTGGAAACTTGGGGAGCATATTGGGAACCCGTTGGAAACTTAAAGGCACAGTAATGAGAACACATTGGGAAACAGGGAAAAATGAAAAAAAATCCTTCACCCTCTCCCCCCCAAAACTTAAAAGGAAAAAAAGCAAGGCACTTTGATTGCATGCTTGGGGCTTCCCATTGGTTGCATGAAATTTGCCTTCCCAGAGTTCATCACCATTTTTGACCTGGGCTAATACCCCTTGCAAAAAATTACCTTACCTATTCAAACAAATAAATGTTGTGGCCTTCTAATTCGAACTTTTGAATTCCATGAAAATCTATCCTATGTTTTATGTTTGCTTATTAAAGGTCTTTTGTGCATCAACAATTCCAACAAGTATTCAGAAAATACACCCACCAATTAAAACAATGATGAAGAATAGTGTGAGGAGGAAGAAATTCTTGACATAAAAGAATTACCTTATTCATTGATAACACTACATAACATCAATGAAAGTACACTGGAACTAGCTATACATCTTTCAAGTGAATTCAATATTGCAAGTCTATGATTAATTCACATCAATCAAAATTTGCTACAATTGCATTAGTCATTTTTCTTTGTTTGGTTTGTGGGGGTGATGTGACAAAGAGGTGTTTGTAAGGATTGTCACAAGTAGTCCTAGTCTTTTCGAATCTCTCACATTCCCCAATTTTCCTAGTGTCATGAATTGGGGAGCATCCTATGAGATTGACCTTTCTCGTACAATTCAAGATTGAGTGATTATCACAAATAGCTTTAGACAAGTAAATTATAGGCATGTGTCATTTCAAATGCCCTTCAAAATTTGTAGGAAATCCACAAATTAAAAATTTGAACAAGCCCAATGTTGATCTTTGTGGAATTAATTGTTACAAAGGGAGGTGATATCAATGACACGTAGGTCATATGAATTTAGATTTAAATAATTACTGATAAAATAAGTTATTTCTTTCAACTTCACATGTCATTCATGGATGAATTTCACTCATGAATTTTCATCCATAATAAGTATTTAGAAAGACATTCAAGAAGAGGTTCCTTGGATGATGGGTCACATGAAAGTTTTCATAAAAGGTTCCTTGAGATAAGTTCCCAAACATGTATTTAAATAAAAAAACCCCTATAAATTGCCTTAAGTTTGTTCTAATTTGAAATGGAATCTTATGATTCTTTTTTTTCCTAAACAAACCAATGACATCACTAAATAAAAGGATGGTAAGCCTTTTTCCCCAAATGTTTTTATCATAGAAAATACTTTTTGAATGATTCTTTTTGCAACTTGTTATTAAACATGCTTAGAGATGCTTTAAAATATCAAATGTTGCCCTAAGTGATTGTCAAGTATATGTGGGTCTAAACACATTAGTAGGACCCATGGAATGTGAAACACATGTTTAATTTTTCATAATTTTTAATGGTATGTTAATTAACATTGAAAAGTTTTGATGTAATTTTAAAATAATGTTTCAAATCTATTATAGAAAAAAAAATCAATACATAGTACTCAATTTTTTAAAAACCAAGTGTAACTAGTGTTTTTGTTGTTTAATTAACAAAAAACCTTTTTGGGTACTTTATATTGAATTTATGTATATTCATTTTATATACACATGTACATAATAATATAATGTGACGACTTTTTTGGATCATAAATGTTTTATGTGAAATTTTAAATAAGATATTAATCTTTGAATAATCTAAATTTAGTTTTCCCACATCATCTTGACTAACTTCTTGCTTTTCAAGTAAAACATTAAGGAGGTGGGTGTGGGTTTTAAATGCATTTTCACACCCATGTAAATTTCAAAAGTGCATATATCTACTTTTCACCTTGAAAAATTATTATAATTTCAAATCATACCAAAACATGTTAATTAATTTATGGTTTAATTTCTTATATTATAAGTTATAACTTTGTTTTAGATGTCATGTACATTACACCTCATAAGGACCTTGTAAATTATAAAGTCCTTTATACCACAAAATTATGACATTTAAAAACATACATGAAAATTTTAAAATATTCAAATTTCAAATTGTGAATGTCATGGGTAGTGTGTATTAAATGTTCATATACAATGTTGGTACTTAACATACAAATGCCAAAACTACATTTTTTGTAGCAAGCTTAAAAGATGTATCACATTTGTGCATATATTATACTTGCAAAATTAAATTCAATCATGAAAACCAAATAATTTTTTTTTAATTATATATATATTCCCAAAAATATACCTATCTTTATTCGAGAGATTCAACATACAACACCCTCATGCACATTATCTTCAAATTCCCAAAACAAATATATACATTCTACCACATCTCTCCAATTTCTAAGTATTGTTTCTAAAAGGGAATGATACCTATAAAAATGGCAACAAACCTCTTATAAATGTGGTGGCTTGCTTGCTAGATCCTACAAATATGTTGGTTGAACCACTTGTAGTTCCTATTGTGTGCTAACCCAATCTACTTGATCATCCTTCCTATGTAGGAAATCTATTTGTTCATTGTGATCCTACACAATGTCATTTAATAGTAGGATATTATCATTTCAATTCTCTTACAATCAATTTTATTATTATTAAAAGAGTCTTTAGTTTAATCCTTTGCAAAATTGTCATTATTGATTCAATTGGTGTACAAGTTCAAATTTTTAAAACTAGAATCAAAACATAAAACTAATTAAATGAATTTTTAATTTGAAATCGCAACATTCATAATAGTCATTTAACACAATTACTACCATATTTTCAAATGGCAATGCATAAAAATATCATGTAAAATTTGATAGCTTTTGTTGGGATTTGACATGGTTTTTGGCTCGTTTGATTGAAAAATTGGAATCAATAAAAAAATTCAAATCATGATTAAAAAAATGTCAACAATGGGGTTTCCCATGTCTACTATTTAATATTTCAATAATTTTTGAGATTACACTTTAGGAATGATTTGGGGCGCATAGGGGAGGGGGGGTGGGTGTGCACTTTTTTTTGTATTAGAAAAATATAAAATAAAATTACAGAGTCCCATATATTGGTCAAGTTGGGTAAGAAATATAATTCAATTAGTTTTATAATGAAAATTTATGTTTATTTTAAATTTTCAATAATAAATCATATATGGTATGCATTAATAATAACTATTTGAAAAAAAAATTAGAAAAAATATAACCCATGTACAAAAGACTTATAATAATAATTAGTTGTTAGTAGGTTCAATTAGTAGGAAGGAGAAAGTATAATTTACATTGAAAGTTTAAGAGGTAACATTAAATGAAATGGTATTTAATTGGTTAGGACAAGGAGTTGATAAAAGCATGGATATAACAACTTGGAGCCTACAGGTCTAGTTATTTTGGTTGTAATGCACACCTTGTTTGCTTTAATTTCAAAACCCAAAAGATTTTTTTTTTCCTTATACTTTTGCCCATGGAAACAAATCAATTTTTAATATATTTATAATGGCTTTGTGCGTGCTAGACATGATTTTCATAATTTAAAATGTGATTTAGTACTTAAATGTTTATCAATATGTTTGTAGAACTAAATTTGACCATTTCATGGATGATATTTTTTTAGTCATGCATAATCAGCTTCTTTCATTATTTTTCATGTTTTCAACTAAAACTAAAAAATCACATAGATGCATGATGCAAATATTTAATGCAAAAATAAAATTTAAATTATGTTTAAATTTTAAACATATGGATATTAAAATGTTAAATGATAATAAGATGAAAAAAATCAAAGCTCCTTCATGAATACCCCCATACAATACATTTTTTGAAGCATGTAGTGAAAAAATTAATCACATGTTGATTTAATTAAAAATTATTAGGTCACAAAAGATCAAGTAAAATGCATAGGTTTGAAGGGGAAAAGTTGTCAAATCTCACTGAAGCCACTTGACGCACCCCCAAGCTCCTTGATAGACTCAACTACAAGTCTACAGTGAAAACAATGGAAGGATGAGGAGTTGGGGTACACTCCTTAGTTCGCAACACTTAGGGGGTAGAGAGGCATGCTAGAGTTCCAGGATGGGGAGTAGGACAAGTGATAAGCAAATCAATTATTCACACAAACTTGCACAAATCAAATAACAAGTTAGTTAATGCATAGTTGAAGCATCTTTAATGCACAGACAAGCCACGGGCAAACACGGATTCACAAGATTCACCATGGCTCAAATTTGGGGGAAGCCATCACCTTCCCCCTTATGGTATTTTTTGTGCTTGGCCATGGGGCCAACACCCAAATGTCATTTTACCTGGGATTCCCAAGTTGGGAGTCTCGAAATTCCTAAAATTGGGACTCTCGTGACTTTGGAGACCCATAATTTTGTGTGTAGATCTCTAATTGAGGTGAGGTCTAAAAAAAAGTTGTAGTTTTCGTCAAAATCTTTCTAACGGTATGTGGCATTCACCTGCACGTAAGGAAATCAGGGCGATTCCTGACTTTTAATGATCAGGAGTCAAATTGACAATTTGACTCAATTTGACCCGCGACCTTTCTTTTGGCCATAACTTATGTTTTAAGTACCCAAATGGATCATGAAAACCTATTTTAAACATCTAAGTTTCGAAAGTTTTCTAATGATATAAGGAACTCTTTAATTCAATGAATTTTGACCCTTGTAATCGCCCTTTGAAGATTCCAAAGTCCATCGAGATTTCAACTCCCAAAATGAGAGCCCACTTGGGAGTGTGTGGGGTCATTCTCTCACACTCTTTTATTCTCCCGGGAGCATGAAATGTGATTTAGGCTTCATTCTTGACCCACACCTTTACAAGCCCTTACCTTGGTCATGAGCCCAAGGCTAAGGTTATGACACCACTTTCATTAATAAATACAAAAATATATGACAACATGAAGAAGGAAAAAAAAAAATGGTCGTTTGATATAAAAAATGATGGTGTAAATAAACTTAGTGTATTAAATTCAACTCAAACCATGGGTCCAAAATCCATGTCCTAAATGATGCAATCATAATTGGAAGTTGGCATCCAAAAAAGCTTGGGACATATAATATTTGATACCTAATTCTTGATGATGGAAAGTGTGTGTTTGCCATTAGTTTTCAAATTAAACATTCCAAAAGTCATAAAAAAATTAGATGCATACAATAAGACCTACGGGACATTGAATGCATCCTCTAATATTTCTTTTTTCAAAAACCTAGTTCATTTACACTTACTTTGCCAAAAATATTTACACAAGGTTTTGAAAATGTAAATGAAAATCTTTTACATTTCCATGTTATTATAAGTGTTTTAAAGAAGAACATATACATATTAGACAAGTTAAATTGTAAATGCCAAAAATTTTATCTTGTAAATCATTTACACTTACCACTTACATGGTAGGTATATGGATACCTTTCTTGACCTTTTGGTTAAGATCAAGGGTGTTGCGGTAGGTATATGGGTATCTATTAGTGTTGGGTGGGTATCACAATTTTATGATACCCATTAGGTCCAACTTTCACAAAGTAATTTACAAAAGGGTCTGGTTCTCCCAAAAAAAAATTCTAAAATTTTTAAGCTGGGCAAGGGTATCAACATAAAAAATTTAAATCAATTCTCAAAAATTTGAAAACAACCGGTTATCCTTTGCTAGTTCTCACAAACCGAGTATTAATTTATGTTTTTAGTTTAAAATTAAAAATTAAGATTAAGATTAAATAATTATTGATCTGATTTCTTTTTAACGACAACTCTAGCTTTTTGAAAAAAATTAAAATCAAAGGACCTTTGGTTCAAGGTTTTTGAAAAATTTATAAAATAAATTATCATTTAATATAAACTCTCCAAACATCATTACCATCTAACCTGAACTACCATTAATAAGTACCTACCACCAAATACTAGCCCTCCTTTGGATCTCCCATCTCCCAAAGCAAATTAGACCTGATAGGCAAATTTTGATGTGGGTTTGGTGATGAAAATGTCCTTTCTTTAACCTGAATTAAATTAGGTTGACTTAACACTGTATTTCCAAAGTTCAAACCCATGGTTCATGAATGATAACAAGATCCAATAAATAAAAAGTTGTTCCATTTTGCATAGAAACATAATTAAGTTTGATGCTCATAACTTCTTTCTCATTGCTTGCTTGTATTAATTTATGATGGCGACTAAACCCTAAGACCCTAACATGAATAAGGGGTCAGACCGTACCCAATTCTCAGATTTTTTTAATTCTTTTTTTAAAAAACAGTTCTCACATCCGGTTCTCACTTCTAACCGATAATTCAATTTTCAGTCAGGGTATCACTCATGATGATACCCTAAAAGGATCAGATTGGGATGTCTGGATGATACCCAGGGTATTTGTGATACCTGCCCAACACTGGTATCTATACTTAATCATTCAACACCAGTCTAAACAATACAAAACTACTTGGGTGCATCCCTGCTTATTGAGGTCTTTCCAATGATACTAAGAGTGCTGCCATGGTTTGGGAGATATAAATGAGACTCCCAAAAAAACAAACAAGCTAATATATGGATTTGCATATATGATCCACAACATGGGTACTTGAGTTTCATCCATTGGTGCACTGGTGGTTACTGTTTTACTGGGGCTCCACTTGGGGATGTTTCACCTTGCTTGTAGACTGACCAGAATTCTACCTTATTAGGGCCTCAGATTTTATTGGCCTTACCTACCAAGGCAAGGATATTGTGTTTAGATTCATTATAGAGTATAGTTGCTTAAGGGATTTCGGCCCCTCAGTAGAAGGCCTACTTTTATATGAGGATTTTTGAAAGATGATATTTTGACTTGTGTTGAAACTTGAGATTAGTTGTAGAGTTATAATATCTTGAAGGATTTTGGTTCTTTTAGAGGTTTTTTGAAGATTATATTTTTGCGTGGTGAAATATTTTGAGTTTCCATAATTCTTCTTTTGCCTTAAGATACTTTTAAATGTAAATGGCAAGGCCACAGTGTGACACACCCCTTGCTCATTTGGATACAGTAGAGCTCATTTTGGTCACAGTTCAGAAATGGAAAGAAATAACTGGGGGCTCTGGATCATGATTTGTTCCTTTGCTGCTTTGTGACCCACTTCGGGTTTTTCCTCTTGTGGCTCGAACTTGGGTCCTCTCTCTTTGTTCTTCCTTTCCCCCTTTGCTGGTTGCTTTGTTTAATGAAGCTTGCTGCTTTGCCAGGGTTTCATCGCTGTGTTGGAACTTGGAGCTTTCAATGGCAACAGAGACTCTTGTGGCGTTATGGCAGCTTTAAGTGACTCACACTGGTTAATACTCATTTGCTGTTTTTCAGTACCCTAATTGAAGGAGGCCCAGAGCATATTATTTTCATTGGTTGAATGATTAGGCTCTCCCTTATCTCTTACACAAATACATCAGGGTTAGCCCAAGTGTCAAATCATATGAAGGAAAGATGTGGAATCTGCTGCTGCCACCTAGGCAGGCAGGACATCCCTAATTTCAAGGATTACGTCCTATACAGAAGACGTTAAGTCAGCAATCGGTCATTATTGCAGACAATACAAAAGTATTGTCTGCTTCTTTTTCTTCTTGTCTGCCCTTGGCCTGCTCCATCTTTTCGAGAAAAATATGGATCATGCCCAGACACAAATTTTAGGTCTCGTTATACACACCTTGGGCTTATAATATACACTACCAGGCATTATATGCCTGGCATCCATTACACACCCAAAGCATGTATAATAAGACTCAAAATTTGTGTCTGGCCATGGCCAGACACATCTTGGCTAGGCAATTGGGCATTCAGGGAAATAAGAACCCATTATTTATTTAACATCCTCCCATCCTAGACTGCTCATTTTCAGCATGTCCCCATGATGGAGTCTGAAGGTCTTTTTTCATTAGGCCAATGTGATCATATATTTTGTTCCAACATCAACTTTCCATTATATTTTCTTTTTCAATTGTGTTCACAATTAGCTCCACAACCAAATGGACTGGATATATATTTTGTGCAGGGTAAGGGCTTGTTGTCAGGGCATTACACCTTGGGAATTGAGCATTCCTTATCTTATTGTTAGGGAGCTCTGAACTCTCAAGGCATAATCCTTGATAGCAGGGCCTTACCGTACAACAACATGCAGTATGAGGTCAATCATGCTTATTTTGTATGTGTGAGAGACATCTTATGCCTACTTTGCAAGTGCAAGAGGCACCTTACACTAACAAATAATTATAAATTGCTTCTTCTTTTCAAGGAGGTTATATTCCTAGTTTTAAGGCTGTTTCCATATGCATTACAAATTCTAGCCAAGTATTTTATGTTATGAATTAATATCCACTAGTGCACCATGAAGGATGGATGGTAAGTGGTCATGAAACGGTTTTATGTTGGTTTCTAGTTCCTAGGTCAGTTGCTTTTTCTGCTCCCTACATACTAACAACATGCTTATGGGTTGTTAGAAGGTAGGCACTAGAAATAGTCATTATTTACATGGTATATAATTGAATGTTGTGTGTGCAAGAGTCAATAGTCGTATATACAAAATCTCGTGTATGTGTAAATGATTTACATTTACACATTTAAACTTTTATCACTTATATTGTTGCAATGTATATATATCTTTTTTACACTTACATGAGGCCAATGTAAACATTTGTCAAATACATTTTCACGGCCTTGTGTAAATGTTTTAGAGCATGTCAATGTCAATATATTCCCTTAATGACCATTTCTTCTTACAAATCCATATTACTTAGTTGTCCATGCATCTAGGGGATTTTGGCACATCATGAAAGGGTGAGGTAGGTGAAGGGGGGAGGAAGCTACAACATCATGAAAAAACAAGTTTTTAAAGAAACAATCAAGTCAACATTTGCTTTGGAGAATGGAGGCAAGATTATTAAGTGATGGCATTGGTGGCTATTCAATCGGGGAACTTCATGAACATGGCGACTATAAGAGAATGGTGGAAAGTAAAAAAGGGGTACCTAGACTTGTTGTTGAAGTAAGGAGATAGAAGTAGAAAAGAAGAGAGAACTGAACAATGTTGTTGTGCGGCCTAAAAACAAAAAGTAATGGTTTTCCCTCTTATGAAAGCAAGAAAATCAAGGAGTTGAGAGGAAGGTTATCCCATTAGAGATAGAGTGTGAAGGATTGTTTGGGGTGTGGCATAGTGTTTTAAAGGTGTAAGTAGGAAAATAGGCTTGTAGTGAAAGAAGATAATATAGAAACCATGTTAAGAATTAGTTAGACAAAAAAGTGAAGAGACTTGAGATTGAAAGAAACACCTTATAACTTTTCTTGAAGATGTGAGACTTGGTTGTGTGTAAAAACTTGCTCGAATCCTTCAATGTTGATGTTTGCATGAGTATGCCTTGGTTTAAGGTTGTAGCTAGTTAAATGAAGAAAAGAAAGAGTGGTAAAAAGAGGTACGATTGATGTTTACAACACACAAAGGGTTATAATCAAGAAAACAAGGAAGAAAGTTGTAAGGAAGGAGAGGTATAATTGTTGTTTGCAACAAACATGGAAAAAGGATATAACCAAGAAAACAAAGAAGAAAGTTGTTAAAAAAAATAAAATTTATTTGATTTTGATTACATTAAGATTAAATTTTATGGAATGATTTTTGGAAAGAATTGATTTGGAATTAATTGGGGATTTATTAAGATAGAAAACAAGGAGTGAGGGAGTGGAAGTTGGGTAATACATTGTGATTCCACCCTTTGATATTCTCCAAGGGGGTAAGGGGGGGTGACCTATGTCAAGGTGTTAAAGATGTGTTAATTTTGTGCTTAACATATTTCAAGGAATATTTTTGAATGCACATTTTGCCCCACTTCATTGCTTGAATAGGACATTTATTTGGAATTCAATTCATCACCATTTTTGGCCTAAACTTTTGCAAGAACTTAGGTACTTATTGCAATTCATATTAATTAATTAAATTAGTTATGATGCATCTTGAGGCACCCCTAGGTTCCTTAATGGACTCAAATGTGAGTCCAGACTGAAGACAGTGGAAAAACAAGGAATCGGGGCACGCTCCTTGGTTCGTAGCATTTTCGGGGGGTAGAGGGGCGTGTTGGAGCTCCGAGATGAGACTTGAAAGAATGACAAACACATAATCACTCATTCGGGTCTGCACAAACCAAACAACAAGTTGGTTAGTGCATAGTTGAAGCACTTTTGGTGCTAGGACGAGCCATGGGCAAATTCGGACTCACAAGACTCACCACGGCCCGGACTTGGGGGAAGCCACCACCTTCCCCCTTATAGTATACTTTGTGCCTCTCCCCGAGGCCCACATCCAAATGGCTTTTTGTCCCGGGACTCCCAAATGGGAGTCTCGAAATTGCCAATGTCGCAACTTTACTTTGAGAGAGTGTGAGGATGAAACTCACATTCCCGAAATGGGGACTTGGGAGTCCTCCGAGACTCCCAAAGTTTCAGAGTTCGATTGTAGGGGTCAAAAACACCTCGCATTGGGGTGTTTTTTATATCATTAAAAAGCTATTGAAATGTAGATGTCGAAAATGGGCTTGCATGGGCCATTTGGACATCTATAACACATGTTATGGCAAAAAGAAAGGCCAGGAGTCAAACTGACTCCTGACCATTAAAAGTCAGGAATTGATTCGACTTCGGTGCGTGCAAGTGAAGTGTGACACACCGTTGGAAAGCTCTCGAGGAGAGCTACAAGTTTGCTTGAGACCTCATTCTAATCGGAGGTTTGAGCAAAGAGTTATGACCTCGCAAATCCCAGGAGTCCAAACCGGGACAATTTTGGGACTCCTCCTTAGGAGTCCCGGGACAAAAAACCATTCGGATGTGGGTGCCACAAAGAGGTGCAGAGAATACTATATGGGGGAAGGTGGTGGCTTCCCCCGAGTTTGGGCCTTAATGAGTATTGTGAATCTAGAGTTGCCCGTGGCTTGTTCTAGCACTAAAGGTGCTCTAGAAAGTGAACTGACCAACTTGTTGGTTGGTTTGATGTAGGTTCAAGTAAGTAATTAAAGCTTGTCACTCTTCTTAGTCCCATCCCGGAGCTTTAGCACGCCCCTCTACCCCTTCTAGTGCTAAGAGCTGGGAGCGTGCCCCAAGTTCTTCATAATTTCGTTGTTTGAGAAATTTAGGCCCATCTTGGGTCTAATTAGGAACTTGGGAGCGCATTAGCCAAAGTCGGGACTCCCGTGACTTTGGAGCCCCATAATTTTGTGTGCAGACCTTTGATCATGATGAGTTCTGAAACAAAGTTGTAACCCTTGTTGAGAGCTTTCCAACGATATGTCACACATCACCTGCATGCAAGGAAATCGGGTTGATTACCGACTTTTAGTGGTCGGGAATCAAATTGTCAATTTGATTCCCGACCTTTCTTTTGGCCATAACTTGTGTTTTAGATGTCTAAATGAGTGATACGAGTGCATTTTAAACATCTACGTTTCAATAACTTTCCAATGATATAAAAAACTCTTCAAATCGATGGGTTTTGACCCTTGCAATCACTCCCTGAAGATTCAGGAATCTTTCGGGACTCCAACTCCCCAAGTGGGAGTTGCATTGGGAATGTGAGGGTTCATTCTCTCACACTCTCTTGCACTCTCAGGAGTATAAGATGTGCATCCCGGATTTGCCTCTTGTCTCGCCCTCTTGCAAGCCCTTGCTTTGGTAATTATGCATTAAATGTTTAATTATCGAATTAGGACCACTTTAGATGAGGTCCAAGGTCCAATGAAATAAAACAATCCCCTTGAATGAGAGCCATAAATTCATGACCTTTAGACAAGGGTCCAAGATCAAAAAGTGGCAAATTGAAGCTAAACCTACATGTCACCATTTTGGAGGGAAAATCAATTGGTTCGAACTCAAGAAAAGAGCTAAAAAGGAAAGCTCATGATTTGAAGAACCAAGATCCAAGCCAGGGTTCAAGCCAGGGGTCCAACTCAATGGTTCAGTTTGCTTCAAAGGAGTCTAAATTGGTTCCTAGGACTTTGGAACCTGGACCCCATCTAAAGTGAGCATTAGTAACATTCTAAAAAGGGATGGCCCAGGTGCAAATCCTGGTCTGTTTTTCATCCGTCTAATCTCCAAGCTAGGACCCATGTTTGGTGGGGATGCTCAGCTTCCTCCTTGCAAGAAAAAGAAAAAGTGAAAAGCAACAATTTTTTCATTAGGGGGGACTAAGATCCACAACTAAAAGTACATTGATAATAAATTAGGTTTACCACTCCTTTTTCTCTTCTTAGGTTGGTGGTAAAATGAGTTTCAACCTGAATTTTGATTTTCCTTCCGTTTTCTTTTGATCGTGGTTCTGAATGTTATATAATAAATGCTTTTTCATGAAGAAATTATTACTCTTTATATTCCTTTAGGAGAAAATGGTTCCTCTTTGTCTTAAGTTCACTTTTTTTTTGTGTGCAAATAACAAACATTTCAAATATTTCAAATGAAAGAGAGGTCCAAAGATAACATTATTTTAAGAATAACTCTAATCAATAAAAAATGTATAGTTTTGACAATTGACTCAATTTCACAAGGAAGTTAGACAATGGATAAATTTGAAATAAATGAGTGGTGAACTTGGGGGAAGTGGGATCATGGATGAACTCAAGGATGTGATTTGAAGAAAGTTGAGCAATTGATGAAAAATGGAACCTTAATTTTCCTGATTTCTCTGAATTCATGTATGGTCTAAGTGTTAATTTGATCCAACTTTCTTGGTCCATCTATTGTTTAACTTAACTTTCTCAACTAACTCAATTTCGCAAATTGTCACATTTTCCGAATTTTCAAAAGCATTTTACACTAGGTGACATGTCATGAAATTGATTGCTAGGAAAACTTGGTGCATAAATGATAAAGATGTTTCCATCAGGTCTAAACCTCCATCCTTCTAGTCAAGCAATGAGTCCTATACTTGTGTACCACATTTCCTCTTCATTGAGAAAATCAATTTAAATCAAGCATAATTAAAATAATCATAAAGTCCAGTAAATAAATAAAAATTTAAATTTTTTAAAAAAAAGGAGGGGGCAGGTTTTGCACCTTGTCCTTCAGCAACATTGAGTCTGATGTACCATTGAACTTTGTTGCACATATCAATGCTTGCCAGACTTCCGTGCCAAGGCATCCTTTGATCTCTCCGAGATTCTGTTACAAGTAAGTTAATAGACTCCAACTTCCAACACATTACTACAAACTTTGGAACATCCCATAAGTATTGTCACCTTCCCAAAATGAACCAACAAATGCTAAAAAATTATACTTCTTGAAAGATGGAAGAGCTTTCGTGTTCCTCATCTCCAGAAATGGCCAACTTGTAAATCTGTGATCACCATACCCTTCAACTTATGTTCAACACAAAATAATTCACAAAGGTCCAACCAAAAATTGGAAAATTTTTATTGATATTTGCTGAGAATGGAACACTACTTGTGAAAAACCATTCATTGTCCCAACCATTGGGTTACTAAGCCCCTCATGAGCTTTGTCCAGGGTGTTAGTTTGTTGGCTTTGCCTACCAAGGCAAGGATATTTGTGTTTAGATTCATTCTAGAGTATAGTAGCTTAAGAGATTTTGGCTCCTAGGTAGTAGGCCTATTTTTATATGAGGATTTTTGAAAGATGATATTTTGGCTTGTGTTGAATCTTGAGATTAGTTATAGAGTTCTAATATCTTGAAGGATTTTGGTTTCTTTTAGAGGACTTTTTTGAAGATTATATTTTTGCATGGTGAAATATTTGAATTTCCATAATTCTTCTTTTGCATTCAGATACTTTTTAATGTAAATGGCAAGGCCACAGTGTAACAGACCCCTTGTTGGTTGTGGGACAAGATGTTTAGGTTGGTCAGATGTTTTGCTCTGATCTAATTTTTTTTAAATAGAAAAACTTGCAGTGTTATGGTAGATGGAAGTAGGCTATTGATAATTAATTTTGGCAAACTTTTGAGACCACAAAATTGGAAAAATTGTAAGATGTTGTAAGAAGATTTCATCAAATATAAATTCTCTATATAATTAACTATGAGTATGGTGTGGATAATTATGTATTGCATGATTGTGCTAAAACCGTTATAACTTATGACAAGGGATTCATTATTGCGCTATGGATGCATCTCATGGGACATGGGTCATCTTTTGGGTTTATGGTTGTATTTCATGTTGTTGAAGGCAATATTTATTACTGATGTGTCTTTGTTGTTGTGCTTAGCATCTTGACTACTTTTACTGAATCCCAAGTTTTTGGTGGAAAGGAAAGAGAGTGGTTTGCAAGTAAATAGATTGTAACTGGTTGTTGAAACTATAGGGAGCTTACAACCAGAACATGCCCTCAATGGTGGGGTCCTTACCCTTTATAAAAACCAGTTTCAGATTATCTAACCTGGAGCTGAATTTTGAATTGCATTTATGTGTGGAACTAGAACCAAAATCAACACAGATAGTTCAAATTTAGTTTTTAGAGCCAGTTCTTTCATAAAAATTAAATAACTGGCCAACACTGGTGTGAACCTTGTGAAGGAGCAAGGTAGCCTCCCCACCTGTGGGTCCATTACCCACTTCATGAATTTTTGACAAAATGAAGGGTGTTAAGTGTAGGGTAAAGTACTAGGGTGGGGGACATTCTCAAAATAAGGGGCCTGGGATGAGGCGATAGTCAAGTCTAGCCCCTGCATCTGGGGAATGTCCCCCACCCATGGGCAAAATTTATTATGAACCAAACCTATGTAGATAGTGAAGCATATGCATAGGAGGGTTCTTATGCCTGCTCCTCAATAGTGCGAGTGTTCTTACACCTATAAGTAGGCATAATTTCCGTCCCACCCTTGAGGAGTAGGCATAATATCCCTCCCAACAATTTTTAGGAGGGAAATTCATGGATGTAAGGTGCCCTCCAAACATACACTACAAATTTCGTCAGAGTAAGTTACTTTGCCAACCTGATGACTGCATTACACTATGTGAACACAGGCTGATGGAGCTCCAGGCAGGTTCAAAGGAATAATAAGCACACACCCAAATCTCAAAAGACAAAAAAATTCTTCAAATTCTTCATGAGTATGGTAAAGGGATATCTGCCTAATTAAGTAGGTGTCTTCACACCTGTTTCAAGCTGAAGGCCCAGCTACCTTGTCTCACTAACTTTAACTCCTAGGCCTTGATGGCCATGAAAATCAAAACATGCTCTGCATTTTGGAGATTCACAGGAAAAAAAGAAAGTACGAGCCTCACGTCGTAAACCATATCTAAGTTGTTTCCACAATCTAGAGTTGTACCTTGGGATGATCTAAGCTGTGTGGTGCTGCTACTAGATGTGGTTGCAAAGACGTACCATCTCTTTATTGTTCAATATAATTTGTGTGTCCAGCTTCTTCACTGGAGAATATGCTGTCAAGGTCTGATTTTATGCCGTTCTGCCAAGGTCATTCACTAGATATCACCTACTCTATCTACCGGTGCATCATCAAACAATTTCATACTTAGATTGTGATCAGTCTGTCCAGGTGAGATGTGTTTCCTTCCTGCTTGCGCCCATGCAGGCAAAGGGTTATGCGGTTTTTCTCTCTGCCAATTTGACTTGTCTTGCAGCATACATAAAGCTGCGATCACACTTACAGTTAGGATCTTTCCACTAAACTCGCTGCTGTGATCACAGCACACCACACTGTATGCAACTGTAATCACAGCAGCTTAATGGAAAGAGACCCTTTGAACCCCTCGTGTTCAGTAGGCTAACACCTGTCAAGCATTGAACAAAATTGTGTAGCCTATGTTGGTTAGCACTAACCTGGATGCTAGCTAGCTTTTTTTGCTGTGAATTCGCACCTAGGTACTGTTAGAGTTTTAAGAGGTTTAGTTATGTATTTCTATAGTGATGGATTTACACCATTGTGATGAAAGTTTATTTTTATTTTTATTTTTTTAAATTTTAGCATTCCCTCTTGCTAAGCTCCTTCATCATCAATGTCACATTGTGATTTCATTTTGACAACTCTAACTTCATCTTTTGCACATTGTTTTCTTTGTGCTTTCTTGTCTTCTACATTTTTATTGTTTCACCCTTAGCTTCTGTTGAGGATTCATCATCCTTGTCATCTTATTTCTCTTTTTTCACATTTTGCTTTTCTTTGAGTTTTGTCATCATTGTCACCTTGTTCATGTTTGTTGGACACATTTTACTTCTTTGATTCGAATTTAGTCATCATTGTCACCTTATTTGCTTTTCGTTTTTTCAAATTTTGTCATCATCACCACATCGTTTTTTTTTCACCCTTTGCACTATGAATTTTTTGAGTTTTGTCATCATCGTTGCCCTATTTGTTTTTGCTTTGTGCTTCGTTTTGAGTTTTGTTGTCATCATTGACCTATTTAATTTTGCTTCATGCTTCATTTTTTGCATTCTTATTTTGTTTTTCATCTTCATGTTGTGGATTCTCCTTTTCTACATTCTTGTTTATGCTGTTGGTTGTTATCTTGATGGTTTGTTCTATCTCATGTATTTAAACTCTACTTTTTTGCTAATAGTAAGTGTGCAATTCAACTTTTGATTTTTGATTTGTGCAAGTTGTTTTTCACCAAAATTCATCATCGTCGTTGTCCACATTGTAAAATTATGTTTGTTTATTCAAATGCACTATTTTTATTTTTGTGTAAAGGGTATTTCTTTTTTGAAATGCCTTTTAATTTGCATTCATTTTGTTTTGTGTTGTTTTTTGGTGCATTCATCACCATTCCATCATTGATACCTTTCATCACTAATCAATTGTCATTTGAAACAAGATATTTTTTCATGTTTTCTTGCTTTGTTTCCATGGACAAAACACATGAAATAATGTTGTCCATGATGGGGTTTATGTTGTTATTCCAAATTGTTGATCATGTGTTTAGTGCACCAATTCATTTTCTCTTTATGGATTTAAACTTTTACCACACAAACCCAAATGTTGTTGAAGCTACCATAGGGTTCAAATGACAGATAACAAGCCAATGTGTTTACTTTGCATTTAGGACTATTGTCCTTTTTGGGGTCCTTTTGCCAAAAAAAAATGTTTTCATAAAGAAGAATTTTCAAATGAAATATTTTGAAGCCTTTTTATTTATTGTATTTATATTTGCCCCAATATGTCATATGTTTGTTTAAAATCTATTTATAAAAATACGAATTTTTGAAAGTGCACAAATTTTGCTAGATTTTGTGTTTTGTTTTGAAAATTTGTCATAATTTCAAATCATACCAAAACATGTTAACATTTTGAAGTTTAAATTTATATATTATAAACTACAAATTTTCTTTAAATAACATATATGGGTCCAACCACACTATTAGGAACCACATGTGCCCCTTTTAACCATTACTTTATTCTTAGAATATATATATATATTTTAATATGTCATTAAAAATTATTTTCAAATTGTGCTTTTAGTGTCAAATTATTTTTAAGCTACTTTTATGTAACTTTTAAATAGTGGTTACAAGAGGTTTAAAAACTTTTATACATATTTTTCACCCATTGGATTGATTCTAAATTTTTATGATATGTACATAATGTATTCATAGTACTTTTCGACTATGATTCCCATTGATACGATTAGTATGGTCATTAGTGTGCCACTACTAAAATGTTACTATGAATACATTATGTACATATCATAACATAGTATTGTGCCACATGTCGTAATATTGGACTATCATTAACAATCATAATGGACAATGGAGATCATTATTTTGAAATTTTTTATGTCAAAAAATCTTCATAATGCCATGTGTTAGATTTTAATATATTGATGACAATTAATGACGTTAACATGACATCATGGGTGTAGTTATAATGGAGTTGAATAATAGTTGAAAATGAGTTGTTTTGATTGAATTGCAATTGAGTTGCAATGAGTTGCATCGTATATATGGTGCATTGCAACTTTGCAACTCATGCAACTTGTCCATTAGAACTCACAACGTATAAATACAATGAGTTGCAAGTGTCCTTTGTAACTCAAAAATTGAATTACAATGCTAGTTGCAAAACACCCATTCTTTTCATAGTGAATAAATTGTATTATGAAAATCAAAAGGCCCTTTATGAAAGTAATGTTACTAAATGAAGTTGTTAAACATCCTTTGTTCAAACCAAACTTTGATATTGGAAATCTTTTTGATTCATTTTAGATTTTTCAATATCCATATTATTCAATAAGCACAACTTTCCATGATTCACATGCCATTAAAGTGGCACCACGTAAACAAATGTAATAAGAATTGCAAAAAAATTGACATTTTAACATCAATTTTGGCTCATTTGAGCTCATCCACACCCCACAAAACTTTTGTTCATTGTAACTAGATTTTCATGATTATTATTTGTCAAACTTTTTTGTTGTTGTAAGGTTTAGGCCATAGGGTGAAGTTGAATAACACATGGTTTTTTTTTTTTCCCTCAAAAGTAAAATTATAGTCAAAGGAGCCACCCAAATGAGTGGACTTTCTTTAAAACTACATTTTTGTATGTTTGAAACATTACAAGGGAATCATAATAGTTTGGATTCTTATAATGTTTTGGAATATTTTCCATTGATTGCAAAGTTACATTCTCAAAGCTTGACACAAATCAAAAATGTTTTTGCATGTTCAAATCATTCAAACCTTAAGAGTGGATAGTCCTTGTTTTTTTCAAACATTTTTTTTTTCTACCAAATGTGCACCATTCCTTTTGAAAATTGGAGAGGATTTTAACATTGATGATTAGAAGTGCAAAAGGACTTGAACTAATGAAATTTCTTTTTATAACCCATTTGAACACAATTGGTTCAAAAGTGCCTTTGACCTTGAAAACTATGGATTTTGAAAATGTGGTTATACCAAAAGTTATTCATATATATGTGATAGGGGGCATGAATGCATAATATACATGATATAAAAACAATTTGTAGTCAAAATATATTTATATCTAAAATGTAATGTTAAATGGGGTATCTGAAATACAAAATTTTAAGTTATAAACCAACATAAAATTGACATTTTTCATCTGTAGTCTTTGGAAAAGGACTTTCACCTTGGCGCCCTTGTTTTTTTTATCGTGATTTCACTCTCATTGAATATTTGGAAGGTAAATGGTTGAGAATTTCCAAATGTTAAAGTGTTTTTTTTTAACATTACTAACAATCACAATTTGTTTCATATTTAAAGTAGAACACTAAAAATTAAAGAGTAACACTACTAGAAATCTTGTTGTTTGCATTCACCTCACTTGCAACTAAAAATAAAAGTCATTTAAAAGTCACGAACCATTATGAATAGTCATTTTTGAAACTATTTAAAAAAATTGGATGGGTTTTGGTCTATTATACAACTAGGTTGTGATTATAACTTGCTTTGAATCTTTCCATTAGGTGATTTTTCATAAGATTTTTGTATTTTTTACAACATTGTATAGATGATTAATCACATAGGCAACCAAAATAGTTACATTAGGTTAGGTACGTTACCTATCTACCTACCTTTATAACCTACCTACATAATAAATCCATAATATGTAGTACTTAGTATGTACCTAGGTTAGGTTGTAGTTCTTAGTAACTATATTAGATAGTAGATAATATATACCTAAGGTGGGGCATAATATTTAATAAGTGATACCTACTACCTTGTAGGTACAAAGTTAATACCTAATTATAAGTAAAACCTCTACCTAATAATTAGGTGATTATTAAACCTATTAAGTACTTAGGGTAGGATGTAATACCTAGTAGGTGGGTATATTGACCAATATTGACCACTTGCAACATCATTGCAACTCAATTTTTACAGCATGGGTGTTATTAGACAAGTTGAATGAATTGTAGCAAACACAATTCACCATATGTGGAATTGTATACATATGTAATTTATGCAACTCAATTGCAATTATGTAGGAACAACTATTATGCAACTCCAATTCAACCAATTTGTAATTATTATTGTAACATCATGTTGATGTTGCTTTTCATCCATCCATCAATGATGAACTTTGTTAATTTTTGTTGCAACTCTTTGGAACTGAAGGTGTGGTGGAAACACATTAATAACTACAATTAATTGGCAACTATAGGACAATTCACATTGGCACATGGTAGTACTTTGTGTACTTGCAATATACCCAATTTGCAAATGGCAACTAAATGATTACTATGGAATAACTATTAGGTAGGTTCATCTATTGATAAACGTAATGCTTGTTTGATTTTTATTCATTGATCAAAAAACCTAATGTTGCATGATTTTTCATTGATCCATTTACAAGCCTAATGCTTGTGTGATTTTTTATTCATCCATTAATAAACAAAGTCTATTATTGTCCTTTGTAGTTAGGTGTTTAGTTATGGCCTCCAAAAGTAGTTGTATGGCAGTTGATTTTAGTAGTATTAAATGACTAAATCACAACTTATAGTACAAATGAGTAGATTTTGCATACACATTATCATTGTCATTATCACATTATGATAAATAGTGTATAATTACATTCCATCACTATTTATAAACATGAAATTGATTTGAAATTGTATGCATTGGCATTCAAGGTTGGAAAATGCATTACAAAAACATTTAATTTTTTTATATTGAATACTATAAATCTAAATATATTGCCCAAATTATTTATAACTACAATTATCTTTTACCTAAACAAAAGGCCCTCATAAAGATGATGAACCACAACAATCAAATATTGTCATCTAAAACACTATGTTTTTATGAATTAATGTTTTATTTAGTTTTGTTGAAATGGAGTTTGAGCCATAATTTCTTCATTCCACCTTGTCTCGAAATTTTCCATATTATGATATTCAACTTCACATGTGCAATGAGATCAATAACATTTACATAACATTGTAAGTGCAAAAGGTATATAAATGTTAATCCTTTTAATTTAAATAAAACTAACTTACAACTGCATTTCCATTTCCATTATTTATTTATCATTAAAATGCAACATACATAACATTGATATAAACTAAACTACAATCAACTACACTTCGATGCAATGGTGGGTTTTCAAAATAAAATGTATCACATACTTGGAGTATGGAGGTTATAGTTCACCATATTTGGTCTATTGTTGTCACCTTTGTTCTTTTGGAATCTGTCTTTTTGCATGTGTTGGTTTAGATTATTACACAACAAACAACAACACATTTGATGACATAGTTATTAGCAACCTAACCAAATTATACAACATTACATGTGCATGTTCTTATATGCAAAACTATATATTTTCAAACAAAAACAACATTTTATTTTTGAAAACCTTTACATTATATGCACAACTTTGATTTTGATGGATTTAAACATTATCAAAGTTCAACCTTATAACACAAGAACAACAAAAGTCATCATAAATGCACAAAAATAACATGTGTGTTTGAATAAACTAGTTTTATTTCAATTCCATCTTCCATCTCAAAAATCCAAATGTTGAAACACATAAACAAAACATGATTTTCATAAAAAACAGTCCACCTTTCACAAATCCTTCATCATTATAAATTACTTTTACAAGTCAACTTTGAAAGAAAATGAATTTTTTTTCACACCATTTTTTAATATATATAAATAAATATCTTATGAAACATAAATCATGAACCTTCAACTTCCAAGAACAAGAAGAAGAACCTTCAACCTTCAAGTTTTCTAAATAAACAAAAAACTTGTAAAAACCTTTTAACTTTACTTCTAATTTGGAAAAACAAAAACCTTAATTATGTAGCACAAGATATGATAATTGCATCACCAAAACCTTTTATTTTTTAATTCATTTTAAGTTTTTTGAAAATAGGCGTAAATGCATGAGGTCATTAATGAAAAGAGGGAATTTTTAAAATTTTATTACCATGTGTCATTTGGTTAAAGGTTTTTTACACAAATTTCATATTTTCAAATTTCAGATTCCAAGTTGAAATCTAGTTGCATACTAGTTGTTCATAATGATCATGTGGTTGAATTGGTTAATTTGGTTACTTTGGTTTACATGTTTACTCTATGTTAATTGTTAAAATGAAAAAAAACTATTTTTTGCAATTCATTTTGATTTTTTTTAATAATTATAGGCATAGGCACATGATTGGTTTGAAGGATTTGTGATGCCCCCCAAACTCTAAGAAAGATGCAAATGCAAGTCCCAAAATGAAAATAATGAAAGGAGAAAGAGTTGGGGCATGTGTTTTAGTTCATAACACTTTTAAGGTAAAAAAGGCGTGCTGGAGCTTCAAGATGAAGACTAGGACAAATGACAAGCATGTTGATTATTCATATCAATCTGCATAGATTAAACAACAAATTGGTTAGTGCATAGTTGGAACATTTTTGGTGCACAAACGAACCATGGGCATACACGGATTCATAAGATTCACCATGGCCCGGACTTGGGGGGAGCCACCACCTTCCCCCTTATAGTATTCTTTATGGCTTGCCGTAAAAGCTACACCCAAATGATGTTTTTTTTTAAATTGGAACTTTCACCTTTTTGGATGCCCATAACTTTTTATGCAGACCTTTGATTGAGGTGAGGTTTAAACAAAGTTATAGTCCTCATTGAGATCTTTCCAACAATATGTGAAATTCTTCCTACACTCACATACTCAAAGCGATTCCCAACTTTTAATGGTCGGAAATCAAATTGACACTTTAAATTTTTGACTTTTCTTTCAACCATCACTTGTGTCATAAGTATTCAATGGATAATATAAGCCCATTTTAGACATCTACATTTTAAGAGCTTTCCAGTAGTATAAAGAAGTCCTTAATCTAATGAGTTTTGACCCTTCAAACCGTTTTTTGAAGATTTGAGAATCCATTAAGACTTTAACTCCCAAAGTGGAAGTCCACTTGGGAGTGTGTGGGTTCATTCTTTCACGCTCTCCCACACTTTCGAAAATGTGAATGTGACTCCCAAGTTGCACTCTTGGCACACACCTTTCCATGCCCTTGCTTTGGTTGCAAACTTAACGTAAGGATCGTGACAAATTGGCCCTTGTCAATGAAGCAATTAAATGTTTAGGGTATAAGACATCAAGGTATATAAAGGAAAATTCATATGTACACTTTAATTGAAGTTGTAATACAATATACACATTACTTTTAATTTCATTTTAAAAGTAGACTTGTATGTTCAATGAATTCTATGGTTTAACATGCTTATAGGGTGATATGTTGTGAATTGCAATGTAGTGGAAAACTAGTAATAAAATAGTTGAAGAATAATTTAAAATAATGAAAAAAAATACTTATATAATGACAACATAATGGCACAATTAGTTGTATCAATGGGAATCATAGTTGATAATTAGTTACAAACAAGTTGAAAGTGCCAAATCTAATGGGTAGTGAAAATGCATACATGTGGCATGATCAAGGTTGTACATTACTTGTAAAGTAATTGTTATGGGTATTACATTTTCTTTAGTTGTAATGTAGTCGCCACATGCTACTAAAGTGCAAATTGCTACAAAGTCAAACATGGTCAATTACAATTATGTCTATGGTGTGTACATTTATAGATGTCCATTTTGTAACTAATTTGCAATTATAGTACAACTCTTTGATTTCTACCTTGGCATTTTATTTATTAATTCCTTGTATTTCCATGGGACAATTGTAACGTAGTTCTATATATAGTTGTTTTGGCACTCCAGTTGTAGGGTAGTTTAGTTGTTATGAACATGATTTCTCATATTGTTGTTGAACTATAACATTTGTAATGTTTTCATTGTTGTTGGTAGTAGCTTAGCGGATTTACCATGTCCTTATTAAGTTTCTAATCAAATTGTTGAGGGTTCAAATCATGTTTGTTTTGAAATGTTGATGTCGTTTTTTAAGAATATTTTCTTGGGTTTGTATTTTGGTTCTCCTCCAACACCAAACTTTTGGCATTGATGCAATCAAAAGATTGCATCAACATCTTAGTCCCCTTATATTTCATTTCAACCATGGTTTTAAAACAAAATAATAAGTCCTCTTCACCTTAATACTTCCAATAGATTGAATACTTCATGTTTTGTGAAATTGTGCTTTAACATTGTTGACAAGATTTGGTGTTGGTAGATTAATTCTTAATGAACTTTAATAACTTGAATATTTTTGTTATCTTTTTCATGTTTCATTTGGGGAATGATGTAATAAGATTTGTCAAACCTAGAAGAATGTGCATTAGGAATCTAAAAAAACCATTGTATTTTGCTTTTATTCAAAATTCATGGTTGCACAAGGGGAAAAATGTAGTTAGTGGTGGTTGAACTAAATTTTCTTTGCACTAAATGTTTTGTCTTATTAAAAATTTCCATCTAGTTTAAATTAGTTGGGTCTTTTGAATTGTCATTCAAGTTTCATATATGGCTTCATTGAAGGTGAGCCTAGATGATCTATAAATGCACAATTTGCATCATCCATAATTTTTAAAATGTGAAGTGGGTTGAATATAGGCCTTGTGCCAGTAAATCTTGCATTCATGTTATAAAAGCCTCCCCCAAAGCTTGCAAAATTCGTAGAAGTTATATTTATAATGTTTATGGACCAATAGTTTTTGTTGTGTTTGATGTTTACCATGTAATCATAAGTCTTTTTGAAATATCATGATATATAGAGCTCCATTTGTTTTCGCAAGTTGGGTCATTTTTAAGGTGATCAATTGAACGTAAAATCATCACTTGCACATTAAAATAGATTCTTCCATTTTGTAATTGCCTTTTCAAACTAGTTTCATCCATCAACTTTATTAAGATTTGTAACATGTTACTCCTTCTTAGCTTTGACAAGAGGTAGATTATTGCCTTGCTCCCAATTTGGTTGGTGTAATTTCATGGCTTGAGCCTCAACATTGGAACATGAAGATTAAAGTTTGTTCATACCCACCTTCATACCTTTACCTTTTTTTTCTTACATTGGAACAACTACATAATCAATGGGATATAAGTTGCCCATGAAAATGTTTGGAAAACAAGAGGTATGATTGTTCTCCATGGGTGAAAACACACTAAGGGTGAGCCGCTTTTGTTCAAAAAAGGTGATGTATAATAAGTATTATAGTACATAGTAAATTAAAATCTTGATGGCATCCTTTGGTTATCCTAAACACAAGTAAAAAGTTTTAGAATTTGCACAACAACATTTTTGAATTCAAAGCTCATTTTGAGTCAAAATTAATTTTGATCCAACGGTTAGATGAGTAAGATTGGATAAAATCAATGTACATAAAATATATAACTTACAATTTTTTAGCAGCCATAGGGCTTCACGTTTATGATTCATGAAACATTACCAAATAAAAGAAAATTGAAAAAATAATGCAATGCCCATTTATAAAATCTCCTCCTTTTTCATATGGTAATGGTTTTTTCCTAAAAATAAATTATTATTATGCATTCATTATTAAACAAATGCAAAAAAACACATTCTTTGAACGAAATTTCATCCAAAAATTTAAAAAGTTTAAATTGTCATATATTTAACTAATGTATATCAATATCATATGTGACAAAACAATTGAGCCAAAAATTCCATCCACAACCTTAGTTTTGAAATATATATTCAAAATTTCAAATTCTGTGATAGGTATTATTTTGTCATGAATATATTTTAAGGCCTTTAAGGCGTACCACACGACAAAAAAGGCTTAGTCCTTATTGCAATTTTTTTTAACCTTGTATTTTGATCCCATAAAAAATAATGAATCAAAAGTTGTCAAAAATTTTAGAAGGATTATATTTTAGATTATTACAATTTTAGATTCCATCATGGTCATCCATAAATGTGTCTTTACATGGTATAAAAAGACTAGGTTAAAAAGACAAAAAAGGGTGATGGTATGACAAGATTTGGTACACTTTAAAAGAATTTGCACCTTCTGGATATGTTCAATTTCTTCAATTTGTTTGTTGGATTTTTCAAAAAAATTGATTAGATGAAGTCTAAAAGCTAATCAAATATACTTAAAACAAGCAAAAATAATCTAAGATATGGTGTCCATACATTACCAAAAAAATTAATTGAAGAAAGATATACATATATGGCTACAATTTGGGGGGGGGCTTAATGTGCTTTCACCCCATCTACCTACCATATACATGTATCAAGATAAAATATTATTTATGTGTAATTTCTATGTTTCAATTTTTTTGCAAATTCTATTCATTACAAGGGATTTGCATATTAACAATTGGTTTTTTTAGTTGTAAATGCCACATGTGATTACAAATTTCTCTAGTTGCCTTTGACAAGTCACAAAAGACATGATGTGGCACATAGTGAAGTTGTAACCAACACAAACTTTTCATCCATTAACATTCAACCAACATGGCATGGTCATTTAAAATTGGATTTTATGATTAAAATTTGTACTCACATAGGCTTATGTGGCACAACCATTTGTGATTAGTTTTATGACTAAAATGTGGAGATACCTAAGTCTTTTGACAATTGAAATGTTGACACATGGTAACCTCCAAGTTGAACAAATGGCACCATATGGCTTACCTAGGTTAGTTTATATAGGTTAAAAACATGGACTAAAAAACCGAAGTGACTTAAGATAGACACCTTATTTTAAACTAGGCATTTAAACTACCTAACCTATGCTACCTAGGTTACCTAAGGTTGTTAAACTACCTAGGGGCTACAAAAGGCTATTGAGGTTATTTAAGTTACCTAGGGGCTACGAAAGGCTATTAAAGTTACCTAAGCTACCTAGGGGTGCTAGGGTACTTAAGGATTACCAAAGGGTTTTTAAAGTGGCCTAGGGGTGTACTTAGAAATTATTTAATTTATTTACAAGAAGTCTAAATTACATATGCTATTTAAAGGTTACTTAAGGGTTGTTTCGACTAATTAGGGTAACTATAGTACTTAGGGGTTGCATGTGGGAGTTGTTTAGATTAACTAAGGTATTTATGGGTCTACTTAAAAGGCTATGTAAACTACCTAGGCTACATAAACTACCTAAGGCTTGCCTAAATTACTTAAGGTACCTAGGGGCATACTTGGGGGCTACTTAAACTATTTGGGGTATGTAAAGGTTGCTTGGTGAAAAACACATTATGGTGGCCCAAAAATGTTGTCACAAATATTGTATTTCAAAACTATGCAACTTTCAACTTCCACCAAGCTAATATTAAAAGAGGTTTTCATAAATTATACTCAAAATAAAGTAGTTCAATTGCCAAGTAATGAAATTGTTAAAAGAAATTACATTTTTTAATACATATTGATTGATTAAAGAGTATATTTGTGAGAAAATATATGTTGTCACAATCTACTACAAAGTGGAAATATACTTTTAAAATTATTCAAATAATTGCAAAACTTGATGAAGTATTTGGTCATATATTGAGTATGAATTGATTATACAATTTCAATTTCAATTGAAAAGTTTGACTCATGTGATTTCACAAAAAACATTTGGACAAGTTTTTCATTCAAATGAACATAAGTGTGTTGAAAAAAAACATTTTGTTGAAAATTTATTTTCATTTGAAAGATGACAAGAATTATGTTGGAGGCCTTTGTATCAAAATCCATTTTATATGTTTAGCAAAATGCTAAATGAAATCAAAGAAAAATTTCCCCCAAAATAATACAAAAATACCAAAAAATAGTACATTTTCTTGCTTAAAGTGGTCCCCTATAGTGTGTTGTCACCCTACTTAGATTACTTAGGGTACCTAAGGGCTACTTAGTCTTCATTTATGTGTAAGCTAACATAACATGTTGCATGCACTAACTTGCTATTAGCACATGTACATTTGCAGCTATGATATATATAGTCATAATTCAAGTGAATAAGATGTCATTTATTGTCTATTCACCTATGAACCACATTATTAATCACAAAAACAACTAAGTTTTCATCTATTTTTGGACACCATCAATTGTGGATAATATGAAAGCACTTTTCATCTTCATTTTCATCCAAACTAATAATAGTCACAAATCATAGTTATATCTACAACTTAAAGCCATTTTGTAGTTGAATATGTAACTACAAGTCATTTTTACCATGTGCCATGGAGGACGATTGAAACAATAGTTGTAAAAAAGTCACAAACACATGTGTTGGTATGGACATGATGTAACCAAACAGAGAGGGTGTAAGACCAAACAACAAACCGGACGATCTGATGCACCTACACAAAATTGAGTTTTCTGCGATTCTGACACCAAGCAACACCTTCTGATCTTTTCTCTCCTACACCTGCTGATCTTCACACAAACGCCACTTATGCTTACAAAACCAACAGATTCTGATCATCAAATCTGAAGCTTTCATCTTCATTCATAAAGTCCAGAGAGTACAAGCATACTTGCTGCAGTGCATTCATCAAAGACAAAAGAACTTGGCTCCATCCCTTCTCAGCTATTCCTACAAATCATTCATGGCTGTCCAGCTAAGTTGTTGGCGCAGCGGAGAATTTTCAACAACCAGCCAAAGCTAGAAAACCTTCTCGATTATCTAGTCGTGCATCTCTATACTCATATACCACGATCTGAATTACATTCTCGTCCTCAACCCATTAAGTCTCCAAAAATTTCCTCCGATCCTTTTTGGCCTTCTATCTTCCCTCTTCTCCTTCCACCAACGTTCCATCCACTCCCTTCATTAATGTAGCTCCACTCCATCATAATCCGCGCTACCTCACTCGCGCGTGATTCGATTTCACATCGTATCCAAAAGCAGCCGCCATGCATTCTTTGCATCAGTAATGGAGAGATTCGCGCAGCCAGAAACACTGACAGCTACAAAATTAACTCAACCAACAGGTCATGTTCACACTAGCATTAGTGACCTATTGTCCGGTCACATATGTAACCCCTTTGTTCTTTAAAAAGTTGAGTCCCTCAACTTCATCTACTCTTGCAGAACGTGATAGATCTGAAGATCTCTACGAGGCCTTTCCCATTGGTGTCCATCTGCATCCTGGACGATGCACATTCGACTACCCTATTTAAAATCAAAGTTCCCCTTCCCATCTGCGTGCCCAATGAATTGATATGGACCTTCCCAGCTTGCAACCAAGGCTCTCTTCCTTCCTGGTTTCTTCATTTTGACCATCGTTTCACTTGCAACAAGACCTTCAAAAGTATGCTTACCTTTTCTGCCACCATAGGTCTTCTTTTGTTTCTTCTGGGCCTGTTCCACATTAAGCAAAACATTTTCGTGGATGCTTACTATAAGCTTCACCTTCTGTAGAAATTGTGCTGCAGTAACTTCAATATCAACATCATCATCAGTCGTAACAGTTAGACCATGCAGGTAATTGTCTGCCCTAAGACGTGGTGTTTGACCTGTCAGAATCATGAAGGCTGAAAACTTGGTGCTAGCCTGTATCCCACATCTGTACCCAAACAATATCTTAGCCAGATGCTCGTCCCAACAGTCTATGCTTTCTGACGTGGTAGTAAGAACGGTAATGTCGTGTTTGATGGTCTTAATCAATCGCTTCGCCATCCCATTACACTGAGGCCACCGAGGTGCAGTGTGCTGGTGCTGGATGCCGTAGTCCTTGCATAGAACATCGAACTCTGCAGCCCATTCCCCACCATTGTTAGTGGGCACAAACTTAGGGACTCCATACCTGCATATTATGTCATCTTCCAGAAACCTAGCCGTAGTCTTAGCACCGTGATCTGCAACTGCCTTTGCCTCGCACCATTTGGAATAGTGGTCGATTGCCACCAGTATGTACTTGTTTCCTGACTTGGTTTTAGGCAATGGTCCTGTAGTGTCCATAGCCACTCTATGAAACAGATCACAAATGGGTATGCTCTTCAACTCCTCATCTTCAGAGCGTATATTCCCCACCCTTCTCACCATCTGACACTGTTGGCATATCTTTACCACAGTCTTCACATCCTCAGTCCGATTATGCCAAAAGTACCTCTTGCATATCTCAGCCAGAGTCCTTTCTTCTCCAGAATGCCCTAGGTCTTTGTGCATTCAGACTACTAGTCCCATACGGTCTTCTGGCCTTAGTACAAGTAAGCCCTTGAAATAAAGTGATTGATCCTGCCAGTGGTAGTTCGATATCCTCTTCTTTGCACTCTTAAACTCCACAGGATCAACAGTGTTTGGCAACATGCCCCCTTGTAGTAAATCCATACAGGTCATATCCTCCCATATATCTTGGTGCGTTGTGCTTGCGCCCCATTCGTCCTCCTCATCCGAACCTGCAGCAACCAAGTCACATTCACCAGATTCAAACAGTCGTTGAGCGGCCAACACTAGCTCTAGTTGCTATTGCCTGTCATAGCACTGGGGTCTCCTCCTCTTTAGCACCACTCTCACATCTTCGTCTTGCACAAGCTCATTCCCCTTTGCAGTTTTTGCCTCACATGGCACAAACTCCTTGGCCTGGTCCTCTTCTGATACAACGTCAACCATATATAGCTGTTGGTTACTAACATGGTCACAATACACATGATGTTGTACACACTCGCTGTCCTTTCTTCTGATGCCGAGCCATTTTGTTTCTTCGCCAGTCCGAACAAAGAAAGTCTCCCCTTCTCTTTTAGTCAGTCGGTGGACTTCCAATGTCTTGGATTTCTTCACTGAAGTCATCATCATCTGAGGCCTGCCCTATTGGATTTCTGCTCAAAGCATTTGCATTCGTATGTCTCAAACCTGGTCGATGCAGGATCTTG
>Ga0116231_10003664_pt1 | contig 31677 bp, 24 predicted proteins | sample S1TSphgellanicum_2_FD_89695 | JGI IMG/M metagenome (GOLD analysis project Ga0116231, IMG submission 89695) | Host-associated microbial communities from peat moss isolated from Minnesota, USA - S1T2_Fd - Sphagnum magellanicum MG | ecosystem: Host-associated > Plants > Peat moss > Unclassified... | reverse complement strand
CCATGGTTATAAGCTGATCATTTGAACATTTTGAGAACCATGGTTATAAGCTGATCATTTGAACATTTTGAGAACCATGGTTATAAGCTGATCATTTGAACATTTTGAGAACCATGGTTATAAACTCATCATTTGAACATTTTGAGAACCATGGTTATAAACTCATCATTTGAACATTTTGAGAACCATGGTTATAAACTCATCATTTGAACATTTTGAGAACCTGTGAGTCACGGGGTTCATAACCAGCAGGTATCCGTCCCTCATTCTAAGAACTGCTGAAACACTGGTTTTGTATAGGAGCAAGGTTGGTCTTTCAGCTCCTCCACATTTCTCTGGGCAAAAAAAACCCTAACCCTAAACTTTAGCCCAAACAATTATGAATAAAATCCTACTCCATTAATCACTTTCTAACAATACCGAAATTGTGGCCCAATTTTTTAGTTTTGATTTTCTTGAACTTTCAATGGCAGACTTGTTCAACATATTTGCTAACTCTTGCACGAGAGGTCCCAACATAGGCAAACCACCTTGACGCACCTCAACTCTCATGGAGGGCATTCCAATAGTAACAAGAGCATGATGGAGAGGACCATGGTTTACAAGATCTCAATCTGACAAATAAACAACCTTTTTTCATATTTAGAGATGTTGGACATGGCAACCATTCATATTGGCCAAATAAGGGGTTGTGGGTGGAGATGCTCTAAAAGAGGTGCCTAGGTACATAAAATTATGTGATGTGGGTGGGTAAGCGTAACAAGTGAGATGGCTAGGCTTGGAAGAGGTACATGGATGGCTTCAGCATGAATTAAATTAATTCTTATTTTGTCAATTTCTTTGAATTATTATTATTATTACACCATTACATGGATACCTAGTCCACTTGGAACGATAGACTCTGGATAAATCAAATTAGACAATGTTTTGCTAAAGACCTGGTGATACAAATTCCAATTGCAGGAAAAGATAAATGCACGAAAGAATTATTTTGTCTCCAACACACACACATTTTAACCCACCATGGAATTTGTGTCAGGACAGCTTCACCTAGACTTGGGTGGGTTATTGTATGCTGTGGGTTAACTGAAACTTGGGATCAAGAATCAAGATGGGTAAGGCATCCCAAAGCCTTCCAAACATATAGGCTACCCATAAGCCCAGAGTCAGTGGGCAACAGGACCGTTGGAGCTTGCAGAACTATGTGTATACATCTTATGGAAGTCTTTAAAGGATGAGTGATATAAAGTGTGATTTACACATAGTAGTTGGTACAAACAGACCAGACCAGAACCTGGTTTGGTGATAATTGCACACAAGTTCTAAATCCTACCTAGAATTTTCCACTAGTTAGTTTTTGGAGGAGAACTTCTGAATAGCCAGGGGAGTAATAGTGCACAATCTCAATTGGGTAACTGCTGTTCACACTGTCTATGAGCTCTTTGATTTCACTTCCAGCTTCCACACAAATCTCCTGTATTTTGGCGAAGCTGCCAGAGGTCACCAATTGTGTCTTGGCCTCCTGGTCATGAGGAAGCACCTTTGCTATTTGTGCCAGTACATACTTAAGTATTCCTTCGGGTAGTGGTGGGCCCTGTCATAACCAACCCAATGCCTGAATGTTCAACTCTTGACTCTAATTTGTATATACAAGTCTTTTACATCAAGAGCCCTGTCAATTGTGAGACACTCTAGTGCACCATGCAATATCTTCAAATCCGAAATGTTGCAACAACATGATGTATTTTCCCAAGTTATGGCAGACTTTTTGATTGTAAAAGGAAAAACACAACACAAAAAGCCTCTGTGTTAACTTACTTGAATAACAGCATCCAAAGCAGGGAAATATGTAAGACGGTCACAAATGCCTTTCAAAGCCTTCTTGCATTTTGTTTGCAAGTCCTCACTGCTTGTCTTTGCAATGAAGCAATGCACTAAAGCTTGCAAGGTATTGACCTCAGCCACTGCCTTTGCATGATTCGGAGTATGCCTGCCGATTTGACCGAGTGACCAAGCACTTGCACTTTTGATGTGGTCCTCTATTTCAGTAGTGAGGGCATCAAGAAGAGGGGGAAGCCCATCTGATGCAATGACAGCAAGAGCAAGTGTCTCTGAAAAGGCAGCTATGTATCCCAATGCCATCACACCTGCAGCAAACAGAGGCAGACATAATGTTAGTTAACCCAGCGAAACGGCACACATTTTCTTCTGCCCAAATTGCCCCTTCTGTGAGTACCCATTAGTCACATCACCATTGAGTGTGAGAATGTGCAACCACTGTACATATCCATCTTTGAGTGAAAATAGAGCCCACCCACAAGAGAAGGTGATACCAGCTGTTAGGACCATTGGTCTTCAATGTTAGCAAACAAGCTCCCAGTTATGCTAGCTTCAGCTGGTTTCCATTGCATGTAAAAACCAGTGTTGCCAAGTTCTTGGGTATCAAGAGGTTCAGGTCCAAGTTACAGGTCAGGTTCTAGAGTTTTCAGACTAGAGGTTATAAGTTCTCTTGGAACTGTCATCAAAACCTAACCAGGAAACTAGTCTATTTTCAAAATTGAATTAGAATCTGAACCAGGGGGTGATGCCCCCATTTCTAAAAGGTTCAGATTCTCTACATGCATATGGGCAAATTTATTAACAAAACATATAAACTTGACCCTTCATTTTAAGTTACTGCATTTGATTGGTTCTACATAATTGATATTACATAATTCTTGTCTTGAAGTATGTGCATTAGTTGAACAAACCAATATTACACCCAAAAAAATTTAGTTGTGTGTAATGGAGATGAAACTGGACCTGGTCTTAAACCAAACAAGGTTTTAATTCTTCGTGAAAATGACCTGAACCAAAGGTTTTTGAAACCCAAGAACTGATTGATCTCAAGACCATATGGAAGGTTCCATTAGAAACCCATTAAAAACCCAAGTTAGAACTGAGACCAAAGGTTCCTTTTGAAATCAAGAATTGGACAACATTGGTAAAAACTGTGACGTTGGTAATTTTAGGAGGTGGAGATACCAGGCAGGCGCTCATTGCCATTGACTTCACGAATGTTTTCAACAAGGGCAGCAACACCACCTGTTGCCACAATTAGTTGGGCCAACTCTGGTGTGTGCTTGCACACCTCCCTCACCACTGTGGCCGAGTTTCTTCTAACCATGGGGTCTGTGTCTTTCAATAGAAGATAGACCTTTGGAAACACATCTGCTGCAACAATCACCTGCAAAATTCACTTGACAAAAAATTTGTTCTCACTGAGACAGTCTTAACTACTACATGATTCCTCAATCACACAATATGATATACATATGCAATTTTGATGCTTCTCACACTTATGGTTTATACAACATCAATGTTGCATACTCAACTCAATTCTACTGCGTCCTCCATTGTAACCTTTCCAAGCTCCCATGTTCACTTGAAAACAATTATCATAGACAAAGTTCTGACCAGAATATATCAGCTTACATAAATACATAGCAAAAAAACTCTTAACACAAGAATGAAACACATTCATACCTCTGCCAAGTCCATGGTATGCTTTGCAATTTGACTAAGTAAACAACAGATCTGAAAACATACAACAAATCAAACCAGGTTAGCTTTTTTAGTATCTGTCTAGCAAGATTTATGCAGGCACTTGCTTTAAAACTATGCTATGAATGAGTGAAAATGCTGTGATAAGTAGAATAGACATACTCAAAGACTATAAAACTGGGGAGCGGAAATGAAGAGTTCCGATTGCAATATTTTGCAAATGATGGGGGGGAAACCTCTAAGAGAAATTTTGGGAATTTCAAACAAGCCCACAATCAGAATTCATGAGACCCCTTATTAGCAGCTGAAGATGATTGATTGTTTAGGCATCCAGCGGATGTGGAGAGGGTGATGGGATGACTCCATACATCTTTTTTGAGCTTGGCATCAGCATGGTTAATGAGCGGGGCAGTGAAGGGCACTGTGCCTGCATCCACCACACCCTGTGCTAGCTCTGGTGTATGCTTTGCTATATCTGCTAACAAAGCCGCTGCTATCCTCCTTAGTGAAAGCTCTGGCTCCTGCAACACTGGAAAAACATTTCTTCAAAACCACAAAAGTCTTGGGTGTCCTGAATGAGTTTTCCAACAACTCTTAGTCTGCCAGAACTGCTAAAGTAATTTTGCTATCAAGACTTTGGCATCCTCTGATTTATAAACCTAGATATATGTCTACTTTTCGACATTTGGAATTTGATTCAAGGACATTTATTGCTGGTGTAGATGAGGTTTCAGAGTACCGAAGGAAAGCTTAGACTCCAAACTGGAAGCCCTCACGTAGAGAAAGAATAACCAGCTGCACATTTCAATAATTTTCAACTGAACATGCTTCTTGACAATGTGAAGACATGCCAGCAACATCTACAAAAATCTATCCACCAAGTAGAATGAGAAGGAGAGAGGGTCAGATGTACCTGGACAGCAAGCACAAGGAGGCTGACTGCACCAGCATCAACAACAACTTGGGCAAGTTGAGGAGTGTGACGAGCAATATTATCCAGAGCACCAGCCGCAACCTCCTTGACAGAGGGGTCAAACTCCTCCAGACACATAATTAAGGGAGGAATGGCACCAGAGTCCACCACCGCCTGGGCCAGGGGAGCTGAGTGTTTGGCTATGGCTCTCAATACACCAGCCGCAGCTTTCTTATTATACCTGTTCTGCTCCCTGTGTGCACAAGCCAATAACATATCATTGCCCCCTTCAAGGATCATACAGACCCATGCTCAACTTTTGAGTGAAAAGAAGTCTAAGTACAGCGAGGGAAAGAAAAACTCAAAAAGAATTCTTCTACACATGATGTTCAATTGAGACTGGAAACAAAGGTACAATGAAGAAATGATGATTCCTCCCTGGTAAGCCTTGATCCCTTCACATATAACTCAAAAGATGATAAAAGGAGCAATTGTTTGACCAAACCTAATTTCATCAAACCAACTTCAACCTTTCTTTCTTTCCTCAACATCTGAACTTGCCTAAGATTGAATGATACCACACTCAACCCAAAGTGCGTGTGAAGGTTTGGTGGTGCCTCAAGCTAATAGCCCAGTCAGTGTCCATGACCACTTTCCCAGTGCCTGTGGAGTGAAACCACCAGTATGGTATCTGCATACTAACTAGCTGATACAAGCCTGCCAACATGCAACAGACAGGGGCAAGAAAGAGGATATTGCTTTACTTGAGAGAATACACAAGCTGAATGAGGATGTTCTCATGCACAATGGCTTCAGCAATTTCCTCACTGTAGCTTGCCAACCGGCTCAGTGCCAGTGATGCAGTTTGTTGGATATTGGGTACACCATCCAGCAATAATGGCCTCAAAATTTGCATCACCCCCGCATTATGCAATACCTCCACATTCTGCACAGGGGCCAGCCAGAACTCAAAACTGCAAGCTTAATGAATGCTGTGGAAATTGAGGCATGACAATGACTGTTGAAGTGAAAGTCCGACTCTTTGGCATAGTCATCCACATTGCTATTTGAGAAAGTCATGATGGGCAAACCACAATGTGCAGCACCATGAAATGTTGAAATCAATGCAAATGCATCATCCAAAATTCATTACTGTGGCAATCTGGGCCTGCTTGCAACTCCTCTGAACTTGTCAACATGTAAGAAAGCTATCAGCTTCCCCAATTCTCGGGACTTCTTGAATGTCCCAAGATGATGATGAGGAACAAAAGACTAATTGACAATAATACATAATTTTGTGGAATATCGGAAAATTAACCTGGGGCTTTGTTGCAAGTTCAGCACATGTTTGCACGAATATGATCCGAGCTTTTTGGAAATTTTCAAGCACCTGAAGAATGGCCCTAGTGGTTGCCATGGCATCTACTTCTGCTCTTCCTCACCCCTGGTGGTATATCCTCCTCCCCTTGTCCTGACAACAGGTCAATTATCACCTTCTGAAATCCAGTGCACAAAGCACTGACCTTTCCATGAAAATGCAACCTTGAATTTCCATGTTCAAGCCTTCTAGGTTAATGTCATGATGCCAATGAAGATTTGGTTTTGACACCCAATTTTCCAATTCTCAACCCCAACACAATTGAGTCTCCAAGAGTTTAGAACTACTTCTACTCCACATGCTACAGCAGGCAACATCACACCGGGATTCTCTCAAAAGAAGATCCAAGTGGGTCCTTTCAATTAGCAATGGGAACAATTGAAACTCTCTCGCCCAGAAAAGATTTATTCATCAAGAAACCTTTTAGGGGGAAAAAAAAATGGTGATCTTGGGTTGAACTTAAAGAAACTGAAACTACTTTTACCTACAAAATGAACCAATTCTCAACCTCAACACAATTGAGTCTCCAAGAGTTTAGAACTAATTCTACTCCACTTGCTACAGCAAACAACATCACCACAGGGATTCTCTCAAAAGAAGATCCAAGTGGGTCCTTCAATTAGCAATTGAAACTCTTTAACCCATAACGAGTATTTCCATCAAGAAACCTTTTGGAGGGAATTCAGACAAAATGGCAATCTTGGGTTGAACTCAAGAAACTGAAACTACTTTTACCTACAAAATGAATCACCCATTTCCAGGCCTAGACAACAACTTGCTACAAAAGCCATTTGTGGGTTGTGGGTGATACTTTGTGGGGAAGATTTTTTAAGCTTTAGGGTGCAGTCTCTTGTTTGCATCATGCATGAGGTGTGAAGTAATTCGCTGGATTGTTTTGTGTAGAAAGATTGTGTCTCACAGATTCTAATGAAAGTCATGAAAGGGAGGGAGGTTTCAGCTGATTTGCTTCAATTCCACCCTCAGCAACACCTTCATCTGAACCGTTTGATTAGAGAAGGCCAGCTAAATGCATGTATCGGACCCCAAGACCACAGCAGTTACAACTCCCGTTTGTGGCGCTTTGAGCAAACAACTTCTGATCCAACAAAGTCAAGACTATTTGTACTGTTTGTGGTCAAAAGGGTTGGGCTTACTGGAACTGCTTTGTTGCTCTGTAGAACCAGAAAACCCACAACAGTGTCAACTTTGTGACACAAAACATCTCTGTGTGTAGATTAGAAAAATATACATTAAGGTCTGGGGTGGCAGATTATGTGCAGGGTAATTGGCTGAGGGCCCATTATTTGGGGAATGTCCCCCATACAAGGGTGTTGCATGGTGTAAATGTGACACATTTCTTACCTTTTTTATCATGACACCTAACAGGTACCAGATGGGTATCACGGTATTAAAAAAAGTACTGCGGGCATTTCAAAAAGCAGAATGCCTACCTCTGCAGGCATTTCACTTTTCAAAATGCTCGCTCATTTCTCACAACTCCTTTACCAGATATACAACACCCTCCATTTGCACTGCCACAAAATGCAGCGTGTTTTATGACATTTTCTTGACCACACTTTATATGATATAATCTTGCAATGGTATGATCATTTTTTTATGATCATATTCTTGCAAAGTGTATGCTCATGCACTTGTAAAAGTGACCAAAATGTGTCTATTGACCAAAATGTAACTAACGATCATACATTTGAAGTAGTGACCAAAATCTTGGTTGAGCATGAATTTTTCAAGAAAGTTTTTGAATCTGTCACCCCAGACCTTAACATCATGGAATGGTCTCAACATTGCCCATTATATTGGGTGCGTCACCAAGCTTGCATTAACAGCCTCACCTGGCACCTCACCCAACACAATGGGCTTGACTATTCCATAGTAAGGTAGAACGGTCAGTGGGCAGACACTTAAACACCCAGGGCATGCCAGATCCAAGGGGAGGGTCCTTTGTTTTTGGCGTCCTGACAAAACTAGGACTCCTCCTAGCACATCCAAGACACTAAAAATCATCAAAAAACGATTAGAAATGAGAAAGTTAAGGCCCCTCAAAAGTAGAGGGGGTCAAGAACTTTAAAAAACAAACCACAGAACATTACAACACCGATTCCCAAACACCCAAAACATTCTCTATTGCAATTAGCATTCAAAGATGATTTGTAGAATTGAAGGTGGCACTCCTATAGCATTTTAAATCATTTAAAATGAACAAAAAAACAAGAAAGTTATGAGCTCTAAAAGTAGGACGAGTGCAAAGAGAAAAAAAAAGGAAAAAAAAACTCATTTTGTAAGTTGAAAAACTTATTTTTCTTCTTGCTATTTTTTCATTACTCATTTTCCTTTGCACTTCAAAGATGGTTTCTAAAGCTTGAAGTAGTGCTCCCATAACATTTTAAATCACTCAAAATGAAACACAAATGACAAAGATCTAAATATATGTTTGATGATAAGGTAGTGATCGATGATGAACAATTCTATTTTACATGTGAAAGAACCTGAAAGGCATGAGAGCAAATCTTCTAACATTGTAAAGCACCAAGCCAAATTTCCTAGTGTATCTAGAGGCTCTATTGTAAAATGTAAAGCCCAATGTAGTTTTTTCATTTTTCTCCATGATAATTAACGGGTACTTGCCTCATATCATGGAAGAAATAATAATAATAATAATAATAATAATTGCATGTACTCTTTATGTTGGGTTATTTTTGTCGTACCCAGATCCATCTCGGTGTCCCTGTGTTTTTGTTTAAGTTCACGCTCCTCACTAAACACTTAAACTATCTACACATGGCAAACCACATATTGATGAGCTTCGATATTTAGACTCATTTTATAACCTAGGGTTAACCTCAACCTTTACACAAGTGAGATTCAATTTGCTACACAGACTTCCCAAGTGTCTAAAGATTTTTCATTTGAAATTATGATCTTTCATCTTCTAATCTAACCATAGACTTATGTTTAATTCAAAAATTGAATGCGTCAAAGACATCTCTTTAAGCCCCTTTCCTCAAACCTTCATTCATTGACACCTTCATGACTCATGAATGTTATCAAACCAAAAGTTGAACTCAACCCAACATTTGAACCCATAACCTAAGTTGCCACATGTACCACCATGTGATGGTCCAAACTTGGACCTAACTAAGTGAATCCTCACTTGAAAATCTACTTTAAAAAGCATGTCAATCTCCCTCTGAGCAAAGAAGTCCTTAAATAACCATCTTCCATTCCCACCTCGGGGGTCAAGAACTCCTTGACTTTTACCTTATAATTATGCACTTACTTGTAACTATCTCCTTTAAGCATTTTTTCACCTTTGGTTTTTTGTTTTATCTTTCTAGTAATTCTTTTGGCTCATTCCCCTCTATAAAATTGTTAAAAATTAAAAGAAATGGGAACAATGGAGTGTGAACAACATATATAGGTGCCAACATGAACATGTAAAGGAAAAAATGGTTGGATGGGGAGAAAAAAAGGCAGGGAAAAAATTAGGGTAGGAAAACATTAAGGCCCTTCACCATTCCTTGTTTTTGGATGCTTGGGAATGAGGCCAAATGCACCTTAAGAACAAGGAAAGGCCATTACCCTTCTCATATATAAGAGTCTAACAGGGGCAATATCAGTGTAAATAATAACACACTCAGAACTATGGTGATTTTGAATGAAAAATGTGATTCTTAAATTTACCATTCTATCTTTTTGCAAAATCAACTCTTATTAGTTTGAATGTGCTTATGCAATTTGTGAAAATGATAATAACTCCAATTCAAATCATACTCCAAAACCCCTACACCCTAAAGGTTCAACTATAGAAAGAAATTATGTCCATCTTTGAAAAAACATCACAAACCAAAAGTTAAAGATAACTAGTAATTACACATGTAAGCACATGTGTTAAGGTACGCAAAGTGGTAGGTAAGACCCTAAGGGGAAAGCATTACCAAAACCACAATTTACATATGTTTAGGTTTATGATAAGGTTCATTCCATGCTTAATGGGTCAAAAGGCCAATCGGTGGGGGTCATTAATCACAAAACACAGGGTTTAGGACAAAGTAATAGTCTAATCTGGCCCTACATTTGGAAACTTTCCCCCACCACGAGTTTCACCTTACATGTAATCACATCATCATTGTGCACTCCATACTAATCCATTTGAGTTGATCTTAACAATGTGTACCTTCTTGTTATATATTGGTGAATGTGGATTAATGTTTTTTTCTCATGTTTATAATGCGACACAAGTGGCTATTAGCAAGTAGTTTAAGTATGCAAATTTGGCAACTAAATTTATTTTTTTGGTTGATCAAATGGTTATGCTTGTTCAAACAAGCCTATGAACTAGCAACAAAATCAAATGTAGAACAAGAAATGAGAAGCAACCTTATGTTATTTAAGGTATACAAATTAACAACTAATTAGAACCCAAGGCAAAAACAATTGCTACTATGTGAAACTCCATGTAGGTAAATGGTTATTGAGTGAGATTTCATGTAGGTAAGTTGATTAACACTTGCATTTCAGTGGTGAAAAAAATGGCAACAAGGTGCAAAAATTAATAGATATTAGACTCTAATGTTAAAATCTCCTAGGGGTATTGAACCCTAATCTTGAAGACCCTAGCCACTACAGAAGGAGATTGCCTACAATAAAACAAAACAAGTCAAAATTACATACTACTTTAATGGAAGATTATGTTCAAAATAGATATTGCATACACTTCAAGGCTCATACCAACCAAATCAACAAAATTCATTGAAATGAAACAAGTATTGCAAACATCATAACAAAAACACAAGAACAACATATTGCATAGAGGGTTAAGGTTTAAAGATTTTTGGTTGCTTGAACTATCCCTCTACACCATGCACTAAGAGAAAAAGGCCATTTTCTAACCAAACAATTTTGGACTACAGTTAAGTTCAACTTGCCTTCAATTGCATAGTTATATTTATTCCAACAGATTCCACATGGCTCGTTTCACACCTCAACTTAGTCAACTTTTTAACTAAGTTGGTAAGTGTACAGTGTTGACCATCGCTACCAATTGACCATTGATTTTTATTTTTAGTTAGTAAATTCATAGACCATCAATGGTGGAGAAATCCACTTTCAAAATTTGTCAAGCTTTATCATGTCGATTGCTTCACTATCTTGGTTAACCTTGCTTATGGATGAATGTTGGAAATTTTGATCAATGAAATAATGTCTATGTTTTCCACTATAGTTCAACTTTGAATTGACTTTAAGTTCAATTTAATTGGAATTTTTTTACAACTTTGTTGTGACCAATTTCCAACTTTGGTAATTTCGAAACCCTTTAATCTTGAAGTCAATAACTTTCATTACATTACACCTTGCCACTAGAAACTCTAAGTTTGTTGGAAAATTTGTTTCATGGTGTTTAGATGTGATAGAACATCAGAAATGGGAGAACTCAAACATCTTCATCTAAAGTCATTGGGCATGGTATCAAAGTGGTTAAAAAATGTGAAACATTAAGTTGACATGTCCTTGCTTATTGAAACAAATGTCTACCTCTTCGAATTTCTTTGTTGGGATTATCTTTTAAGGCTAAGTTGGTTTGATTCATTGAGTAATAGTGACTCTTGCCTAAAGAGGAATATTGCACCAAAATTACTTGGAGTGGTTGGTGCATTTTGCATTGCCCCTTATGCATCCAACACACTTCCATACTCATTTGTGCTAATGTACTCCCCATAGGTGTCTAGGAACATGTGTTTGTTTTGTGGCTCCTTATACAATATAACCTTCCACCATGGGTTGGAAGAATCATCGAAATAGAAAACTTGTTGGATTTGTGATGGGAAGACAAACGGTTCATTGCAATTCACCAACATATGCCAAAAGTTGGCCATTAAAAATTCAGCTTCATCTCGTTTATAAGTTGAATTACCCCAACTACATCTATGTTCCAAGAGCTTTCTAATGGCATAAGGAACTTTTTAGTCAAATGAATTTTGACCCCTAAAATACCTCTTTGAAAATTCGAAACTCCATAGGGCTTCCAACTCCCAAAGTGGGAGTCCACTTGGGAGTGTGTGGGTTCATTCCTTCACACTCCCGGGAATGCCAATGTGTCTCCTAGGTTGCACTCTTGGTTCGCACCTTTCCATGCCTTTGCCTTGGTCACGAACCCAGGGTTAAGGTCATGACAACCAACCTTTGAAATTCCTAATGGAATTAAATTAGCTCACATGAAAGTTGGTGCATTGGGCACTTATCCTACAGGAGTATGACTTTACATTGTTCATAGGGTTAGTAAGGTTAACCAGCATGTCGATGGATTGAATCAAAACCCAAGTACCAATGAGGATATCACTAGGGCTCGCTGGCATGGGGACATTGATTTGGAAGCAATACTAATATGGCATGCATTTACATACTTGTGCATTGTGTTGGAACATTTTGGAAATGTACCCCATAATGGCATGGATAATGGGGATTTCCATCATGATCAAGATATTAAACTAGAAGGCAATGGTGTCCTAGACATCCATGAAGATATACCTATTATTGCATCTACAAGCATGTGAAGTTCCAGTTGAGTAACACTTAAGGAACAAAACCACATTGTGCACAGGGCCAAGCGATTCAAATGGGAAGGTAATTTTTTATTACGGGTGTGGACGAATGGATGAATACGAGTACTACCTTGCCGAAAAGAATGTGAAAGCCTTGTACAACATGCTCATGAGGAGTTGGGTCATTCTGGGATCCAATGCACATGTAGTTTGTTCCAAACACAATATTGGTGGCAAGGGATGCAACTACAAGTTCAACAATTTGTTTTTCAATGTATGGTGTGTGGCCAAGTTCGTGCATCAGTTAATGCACCTACACCTCAATTACAACCTTTGCTTATTGTGGGGCTAGGTTATCAATGGAGTTGATATTTTGCTAGCCCATTAAGTTTGACATTTCAGCATAACCATGTGTTTTGGTTATGATCAAACATTTATCCAAGTGGTTGGTGTCGTTGCCAGATCATAGCAATGAGGGAGCTTTGCATATGGATTTTTGGATAGAGTGTTCAATAGGTTTGGTGTTCTAACCAAGGTTCTCATTGACCAAGGTACAGAATTTTCTGGGAATTTCCAAGAGTTTTGTGAAAAGGCATTGATTGATCATCAGATTATTTTATGAAATCATCTTGGGGTAGATAGATTAGTCGAACGAATGGTGTAGATGATGAAATAATGATTACATGAATATGGTCTCTAAAAAGGCCAGACTAGGGATTGGGACCTATAGTTATCATGGTTAACCATGGGATATAGGTTTAGTCAACGGGCTTCCCTTGCATCATTTTCATTATTTTTTTGTTATTTGGTCGTCATCTCGAGCTACCAACCTCCATTCAATGTGATGTTATGGTAATGGTGAATTTGGATGATCCTTCAATGTGGCTTTAGGCATGTGACCAATGAACAATTTTATTTTAAGCATGTGATGCCTATGGCTATGGCTATGGAAAATCTAGCAATTGCCCAACACCATGATACATTGCGTTATGCCACTATTCATGGAGGTAGTTATTAACCTCGGGTTTGGAGATTTGAGCAAAGAGATTATGTTTATTTGTAGCATACAACACCAATTATTTTGGATGTGACTATAGGACGTGTTATTTTACATATGCAAAGGGTTTTACCTTCAAGAGTGTTGTTGTTGGAAAGCTGAGATAGTTAGACATGGAAGGACCATGTGTGCAATTGTGCACCATGTCATCTTCCCAATGTGAATGGCCAAAATGATCCATTTTTAGCCATGATTTTTGCTGGCCTACAATGTATGTTGTGTGGGCAATCTTCAAGAGCCACTACTATGTTGATTTATGATCAATGTTCTCAAGGTTGGCACATGGGATGTTTCATGCCACCAATGGAAGAAGTGTTAGTTGCCAAATGGTTTTGCTCTTAGTGTATCCAATAGACCCAGGTTCCTAAGGTCAAATAGTGAAACTAATCTAAGGTTTCCTTCCATGGTGATTCACAATTGGTTGGAGATATGAAGGATTACAAATAGGTGAATAACAATAAGGCTCACATTTGCACCCGACCTATTGGTACTTTTGCCTTGGAACAAACGTGTTAATCTACAATGGATTTCCATTAGATAGTTTTATAATGTTATCTGGCTTAGAGGGACATTAACCCCATATAGGGGGATGATTTGGATGTGGTGTATCATTTAAAGTATCTATATGTTATGTGTTGTAATATGTGTGACGACAAAAATAATTATAGGTGTTAACACATAGGAACGCATGACAACTGTCAAATGTGTTAGTTTAGCTACTTAGTTAAGTCCCACTTAGTAAGGGATGAACTAAATTAGCTAAATTGGTTAGTTTTATCTTTAAACAATTCAAGTGTGAAAAAGGTTTGAAATATTTTGTCATGGGATATAATCTTAAATTATGTGATCTCAAATCACTTTTGGTGATTTGAGACTCCAAAACATAATGTTTTCATGTTTGCATGTTATTCTTATGTTCTACAATTTTATCTGATTCATGATTTTTGTTACTTTAATGTTTTGGGTTTGGATTCTTACATGTTACAGGTGAGTCATATTTTTGTTTGGATGTGGTGTACTATTTAAGGTATCTTTATGTTATGTGTTGTATGTGTGACAACAATGATAGTTGTAGGCATTGACATAAAATCACACAACATCTATCATAAGTCATCCTTGCCTCAACAAATGGAAAATTGGAACAAATTGCATGGGAGTTTTCTTACATTTTATAGGATCTTCATTTGCAACTTGTTGAACCACAAAAGTTTGCCCATGAAAAACAATTAGTGCTCATTCTTAACATGCTAGCTAATTTTGTTGATCTAATACTAACCAACACCACCCCTAAACATGCAGATGTTGTTTTTTGATGACCTACATGTTTTTGTAATCCATTGAACTTAGGAACTAAGAATTTTTCTCTTTTTTCAGCTTCATTACAAATCCTACATCTCATTTGGGTCATTTTCCCCTCAACACCAATAACTACTTTAGCCCATGGAAACTTAATAGCCCAAACATTTTGAAACATCTGGTTGAGTTCCCACTCCTTCTGAAATTTTTTTGGTAGAAAAAATTTGAGTGATATCAACAACTAGAATTGCATTAATTGAATGGTGATATAAAGATGTAACTCCTAGAATTCCTTCTAAAATATGGGATGGATGCTTACTTTTGTGCACAATGTCGAACACTTGGAACAATTGTTCACCCGAAAGCATGTTCAGGAATTTTGTTCAAGGTGTAGGTGTAGACAAACCAACACTTGAAGCATGACTAGAAGAATAAACATTGACATCCAAAGGATTAGAAAAATAATTTGATATTTGAAATTCGATGGGGGCCTCAATGGTGGCATCATTACAAACCAAAATTGAACCAAAGTTCCCTAATGCAGTAATGCACTTGAACCCATAACCAACCCTAATCACAAACATAGTAAAATACCTTGTGCAAAAAATATGTTATAGCAGTTGTAAGCAACAAGTTAAACCTAGATGCAATTGCAAGAAACTCAAAAGCACAAAGTAGAGTTCATCAAAATACTTATAATAAAAACCAAAATTATAAAACAATAGTAAAGTGCAACACCAAAATATTTATAGTGAACACCATAAGCAAAATGCAACACCAAAGTATTGTAGCAAAACACAAAATTCATGTACACGAAATCCCTAAAATTGCTACACCAAAATGCAATAATGCACAATGCTTCAAATTCATGATCATAAGTTTTATACACAATGACAATGTCAAGAGATCGATCATACCTCAAGGTTATTGAACTGTAGATCAATTGTAACAAGCTTAAAGGTAGCACCGAAAGTTGTAGAAATGGGATTTGCAACAAGCTTGAAGGTTGTAACAATGACACCAAAATTTGTGTTATGCAGCAAGCTTGAAAGCAACAATAGTGTCATTGCGATTTGCAACAATCTTGAAAATAACAACGGGATTTGGAAAAAGTTTGAAAGTAATAAGCTTGATGGCAACAACAACCATATGTTGGAGGCTTGGAGCTTCTTTTCACTGGTGACTATCCATTGGTGCTTTTCAAGTTAAATGCTTGCAACTTGCAACTCAAGCAAGCTCTTTGAAAGACTGACAATGACAACAAATTTGAAAGAGAACTTGGTGGCAACATAAATTCACAATAGGGTAGTAATGGCAAACAATTGGGTTTAGAATGCTACAAAACACAAATGTGATGAACATTGTTGCCAATGAGGATTGTTGTGAATTGATTAGCGTCACAACACAATCAAATTGTGGCATCCAATGGTTAAATTATTTCACAAAGGTGGCTAATAGATATTTAACTTTCATCATCAAAGTGACTCCTATCATATCAAAAGTCATTGATTGCCAACAATTTTGGCCTAGTCTAATGGTCTAAAATAAACCTAAGTAGTCAAATCACCCCATTTTTGCTTGAAAATTTTCTAAATTTTGCCAAAATAAAAAGCATTCGTGTGGATATTGCCATAGGCTTTTGTGGCTCTTTTGCCCTTGGTTGTGGTTAGATGTGCCTTGGGTTTGCATTTTTGCAATTTCAAAGTGAACATTAGATTGGTTAAATGTTTCACTACATTGACCCTTATTTGGCAAGTTGTATTTTAGTCAATTTCATCAAAATCCATTTTTGTGAAGGTTGAGTTGGAGCTCTAAGAAGCATGCATGAAATTTGGATTGTTTTTTAATAAACTAGGTACTAAGGTTGCACATTACTTCACACAATCATTTTCGCACATTTTATTTAAAACATCAATATGACCTCCAATTTTTATATGTTGAATGATAAACATATAGTCTATTGTATCTATGCATATTACAAATAAGAACTCTGCTTGAGTACAAAAGAGAAAAAATAATGGGTTGTGCCTTGACAACATGACTCGATCGCACCAAATCAAGAACCCATTAGTTTCACAAAAAATTTCACCTCATAATTTAAGATCGGCTTGATTGTTGTGAAACCACCAATGTTGGGCAATTATCACTTTTCTAAGGATCATTAATTTTGTTCCTTAGGCTTAAGTGACCCAACTTCCATGACTACACCCATTCCATTTCGGATGAACTAATGCTCATTTAGTTATTGAACCTAGTCCAATCACAAAGGTTGAGCCACATTTTTTTTTGCCTAGGTTCAAAAAAAAAATTCCACCTGTGGACCTATCCTACTCACCCAACTACCTTGTTCAAAAATTATTCCCACCTACCCTATTCGTCTACCTATGTTCAGGGTTTTTTTCTCTCAAAGTCCTTTTTTTTTTGTCATCCTTGGCACTGCTACTGCAAATTGAAAGAACATGGCCATTGTCTGTCACTGCTGCTAATGTTCAAAGAAGAACAAAGAGTTGCTGCAACTTGAAAAACTAAGCAATGCAAGGTGCAACATCGTCAAGAAGACACAAAAACAAGGTATGTCTTCTATTTTTTTTGTCTACACTTAAGGTTTCTTTAGATTTTTAATTTGGGTTTAGGTTAACGTTCTTATTTGCTTTGCATGTTTTCACAATTCATTAGCACTTGGATTCTGCTTCGACATCATTTATGCTTAGATAATTAAAGTTTGTTGCAATGATCATTATTGGAATGACTATTGCTGGAGTGAATGTTGTTGGAGCGACATTGTTGTAGCGCATTCCATTACTACAACAAATGTTGTTAGGGCAATCGTGTTGGAATGCAGGTACATTTTTCTTCTAGGTTTTTTTTAAAATCTCTTTTAATGTGGTGTAAAAGATGACAAAAAGTTAAAGCTCATCATCATTTTTTGTTTTCTTTACTAATTTTTTTTTTCATTGCATTTGTAGAAGACAACAATGAGCCACCAAGCTTGTCGTTGTCTTTTAGTTTGTTTTTTTCATGTGCTACAACATAAGATGATAATGAGTCGGGCTCATCATCATTTTTTCCTTTTTTTTTTTGGTAGCTCTAGAAAACAATGACGAGCCCCCACCTCGTTGTCATCTTTTTATGTTTTTTCCATAAGGTGTAGATGACAACAACAAGCTGAGGGCTCCTTGTCGCTTCATTTTTTTAATAGTCATAGAAAACAACAACAAGCCCTTAGCTTGTTGATGTCTTCTCGTGTCTTTGTTGATTGGTTGCAAAAGATGACGACGAGCCCCCAATGACAAACAAAGGGCTCCTTGTCATCTTCCTGTGCTTTCTCCATAAGATGCAAATGACAACGACGAGCCAAGGGTTTGTCGTCATCTTCTAGTGCTTTTGTCAACTAGTTGCAAAAAACAAACAACCCGAAGGCTCAACGACGGCTCGTCGTCTTCTTCTTCTATTTTTTCCATAATGTGCAGACAATGACAACGACTAGGGGTTCATTGTTGTTGTTTTAAAAAAAAATAATAGTTGTAGAAGACAACAATGAGTCGAGGGCTCCTTGTCATCTTTTCATTTTTTTTCAATGCCCATAAAAGACAACAATGAGCCCCTAATTTGTTGTTGTCTTTTCGTGTTTTTGCTGACTAGCTGCAAAAGACAACGATGAGCCCCCCAACTCATCATTGTTTTCTGGTGTTTTTGTGAACTAATTGCAGAAAACAATGATGAGCTTTCGGTTTGTCGTCATCTTCTAGTTTTTTTTCATGTGGCATTTTTTAAAGTAAAAAAAATGGATGGGCTTTCTGTTGGGAGGTCTTTATTTTGGCTTGTATTGGAATTTTATCTTCTACTACTCATATCTTAGTTATTTTCGATTTGTTATTGATTGGTTACTTCCGTTGTTCCTTCCAAACAAGGTGTGTAGTGGCAGTGTTCACCCTCATAATGTGTTTGGTTTACTCTGACTAGAAGCTTGGACTTTATGTCAAGAACTTCCTTTGCTTTCACTCTTCATTTTAGGTTGATGGCCATGGAATGGAGATAATGAGAAGATTAGCTAGAAATCAACTGTATAATTATTCTAGTAGTTTAGGATTTGCAAGTTGTTATTAGTCATGAGATTTCACATTGTGGTGAACTACATATACAAGTTTTTGATGTTTTAGCTAGGTTTTTGTAGTCAACTTGTCCTGTCATGTCTGTTTCATGCAAATACTTTTGTGTCATAAGTAGAATTGGTGTGGTCATGAAGATCTTGAGTAATCCAAAGGACCACTTCATAGACCCCTTAAGCTCACATGTGAAATAGTTTTGAAAGTGTTGAATGAGCAAGTGAGGATGTTTCAGAATTTGAATGTATTTTTTTTATAAAAATTCTAGCTTCTATCAAAGAGCATGGAAGGAAACCAACTATCTCTCATTGTTTTTTGTGAGTGAATTAAGCAATGCAAGCATATCTCTTAGGCAACAAAGCTCTTGCTAAGGAATTGAGTGCAAAAAGACAATGGCATAATGAACAAATGAAAGTTGCCCATAGTAAGGCAAACGAAACTATATTTTGGCAAAGGTATTGCAAGTCTTTAAGATCATGTGTTTCTAGATGCATTCAAAAGGAAGCTAATTGTACCATTTATCAAGAAAGAGCAAAAGGATTGCTTGCTATATTCCAAAATTTGAAGATTCAAGAGAGTGCAAAAGTATCTACTAGTGCTAAGTGTTACTTGGAAGTTCTTTTTTCTTCCTTCTTTTCAACATAATATGTCAGTGGAATAGATTCCAAATGTGAGTGCTTTTGATGATTTTCTTTATGCAAGAATGCAAATGTTTATGGAAATAATAGTAGTGCAATAGGGCAAACATGATTACTAGATTTACACGACCTCCATGTCAATGATGCAATTTTAGTGTTGAAATGTGAAATTGTGTAGTTACACTTCAATGTAAGAAGCACCCAATAGTGAGAACAAGTGTTTATTTATATCGGCACAGGGCACCATACCAAGGACTCTTGAACCTTGGCCAGGTTACCTATTGTAGTACAATATTATTTGCCAAAGAAACATTTGCTATTTATTGAAACAAAACCAAACATGTTTCATGTCATTGTAAGATGACCAGGCTTTTCTGTTTATGTAATAATGAACCTGAGAAACCCAAGGAACAACATTATTTGGCATCATTATCACAACACATGACTATGGATAGCCAATTTCATATCATTTTTGTGATGTGAAACAACAAGCACATTTGAAAAATAAAGAGTAATTAGTAGATGCCTTCGTAATTGGCTTTGAAAAAAACTTTAATTTAGAATCTCTTGCATGCATGGGTACATCCATGCAAATGAGCCCACATGATTTAATCTTGAAGACATAAATCTTACTTTTGTAAAATTTACAAAATATGAAAAAAATGCCAACATATTATAACTTTCATTTCCAATTCCACGATTAAAGTTGTAATTTGTAGGCCTTTTATTGTAAGATTCTCATCATTTGCTTGTTTTTTTTTCACTGTAAAAGATGATGAGGAACTAGGCTCATCATCATCTTGTTGCCACGTGTTGCCTTTATGAAAATTTACATGAAGGTGACACATGGCAGGACTTAATCATTTGAAATATTTTGTATTATAAAATTTAAAATTTAAATAATCAATATAATTAATTAGTTAATATGAAAATTATATATTATAATATGATCATGTAATAATAAATAATGATATTAACCATAAAATTTTGAATAATAATTTAATTTTATAATTTTATAATTAAAAAACCTTTAAGCCTTTAAATATCATTAGCAACATCTAATCTTACATATAATTGTTGTTGCAAATGTGTATAAAATAGTTGCTACTGGTTGCATTAGGTCGAAGTTGGTGGCATTAGGCTGCAACAGGTAACTTCAAGTTTTTTTTTGTTCTTTTGGATTAATTGTTATTGAAGGATTTATGTGTTTTTTTGAATGATGTGCCTAGAAATGAAAATGAAATTAATGAACTAGAAATAGAAGAATAAACAAAAAATGAATTAACAGTTGTATTATATTAGGATGGGACATCCTCGAAAGAGACCTAAATGCCAAGGAATGGCATCAACCAAGATAATTAGCAACAAATGAAGAGCAAATTGGAATAGAGCAAAGAGTTTTCATTTATACACATATTCTTGAAGGTAAATATCTTGTGATGAATTATCGGACGTGCTAGGGTTTTAAAAAGTTTTATGTAACATAAACATTGGGAACCTTAAATCCTATCCCATACTCCTTCTCTATTTGAAAATGGGGATGGATAATTTTTTTGCCAATTTTTTTTCAAGCAATACCCATATGTTTAAATAAGTGATTCTTTCACATAATACCAAGCAATGGCCTAATATAATGGGTCTAGGGTCTTAGTTTATTTTTAACACCTTCATCATGTTTATTATTTATTTGTTGGTTTGATTGCAATACTCTCATCATGGTTATTGTTTAGGGGTTGGTCTAATTGCAATACCCTCATCTTGATTATTGTTTAGGGCCTGGTCTAATTGCAATACCCTCATCTTGAATAATGTTTAGGGGTTAGTCTAATTGTAATACCCTCATCATGTTTTTAAGGTTTAAGGGTTGGTTTGATTACAATACCTTCATAATGCAAACTTGTTGGATTGATTACAATTTTGTTGGGGTTGAGGTGGTTGCACATGAAAGTGATCATGGAGAAGTACCACCAAATCATGCCATGGAAGATGTAGATTAGGTCCACAAGGGGTCAAGGTGGGTTTGCAAGGTTAATAAATGCATCATTAGTTACATTGTTATATGGTTGTTTCGTTGCCATTTGGATAATAAACATGGGCTTCACTTGGAGGTAGGTAAATCTAGTTGTCTTTCTATTCATCCTAGGGGGCTTAGGCAACAAAACCACGGTTCTATGAATGCTCATATTTTGAGCAACCCACATGCAAGGCAAAAGTAAATGAAAAGAAACCCCTTAATCCAATGAAGAAGAAAGCAAAATTAGAATGGGATGAACTTCAAACCCAAGCGCAACAAATGGAACAAATTAAGTGGCCCTTGTTGGTACATTTAACTTCCAAGATGTTGTTGGGCATCATTGGGATTTTGGCATGCGGGTTGGGGTTCACCCCACAAAGCGCATGGGTGCACCTTGAAGAGGATGAAAACCTTGTTGAGACAATCAAGGCAAGTAGAGTTGGCTATGCAAAACCTCTGAAAGTTGCATGGGGCACTTGACATTGGACATTGGAGTTTAATAAACACAACTGAACCAAAGAAATGAATGTAATATCCAAGTATCATGATTCTAAAATCATTCACGGGTAGTATATTTTCATATTTATGCCTTCTTTTTTTACATTGTTTGCATCTTAACATTGGTATCTATTTTTTTTTTGTTTTTTTGTGTTAGGTTTCAGGGCACAACAAAGGAGGCTTTTGTTGTTGATGCAATTTGATTTACATTTGAGCATTGTCAACTATTTATTCATCATCATGCAACAAAAGCTATTGAAGTTGTAACACACCATCGCACCAATATGCACATTGTTTCTAGTTCATCTCTACAAGAGGATTAATCATAGATATAACTTTAGTGCATGTACACATGATTTTTGTATCAAGTCATTATAGTTTAATTAACTTAGCATGATATATTTTTGTCACCATCCTTTTTGTAGTGGGGTTACTTGAACATTTTTGTATCAATCCACTTATTTTAATTCTAACTTTTAATTTTGGGATTTGTAAATTTTGGGATCATTTTATGCCATGTTGCACATAATACCCCCATCCACCACAAATGGTTTACATTTACTACAAACCAAATGAGCAATACCCTCATCTAATATGGTTAGCACATTATGTGGCCATGCTAGAACATTTAAATAATACCTTCATTATCTTTATCATGAAATACCCACACAATAACCTTAAGGAAAAATATTAATTTAATATTTTTATATAATTACATTGCCCACTTTCATGAAAGCACCCATTGGTGCATAAACCGATTTGTCTATGCAAGTATTGCAAACTTTTGACCTTTTCTTGTTTATGGTTGGGTTTTCCATAAAGTGTCTCAAATTGCAATATGTGCATATCAACCAATTCATGTTTATGTTACATTACCTTTATTTTATTTTATTCTTAATATATGTTTCAAATAAATAGGGGGGACATTGGGTTTAGGGTTTTGGGAAATTAAGCCCACTTTTTTGTCATTTTTTAAAAAGGTACCCTTTTTCCTAAAATTTATATTATTTTCATGGAATATTTTTTAAGTGAATTTATGTATTCACGCACACATATATTTAAGGAGGTTCCTATTTTTTTCTTTTTCATTAAAAGAGAGGAAAATGAAAGTGACTCCATGGCAAAGGTATGAATGACTAAAAACCTTCCCATTGGATGGGGTCCCCCCCCAAATTAAGTTTAAGACACAAGTTTTATTGGTATTTATATTTTTAAAAACTCATAGTTTTATTACAATTATGTATCCAATGTTGATAGTTTGTACACAATTTAGGGTTATGCAAAAATAATTCCAAAATTAGGTTTAACACTTAGTTTTTAAGAAATTGTTAAATTCCACCATTAAAATTATGCCACTAGTTTTTTCTATGTTTATTTAATTTAGGGGTCAATGTAAGGATTTTTTGTTGCATACAAAGGTTTCAATTCAACATTTTAGGGTTCATTGTGTAGGTTTGTTTAAATTTTCAAATTTAAACCTATGCATCCATTAAGTTATAATGTTTACATAATTTATGGTTTATGCAAAAAAAATTAGCAAGACTAGGTTTAAGGTTTTTTTTGTATGAAACTATTTAGTTTTTAGATGAAGGTTAAAGTTTTCAATTTGCAATATCGTACCTTATCACCTTATGTCAAATCCCAAATGCATGCCCCAACCCCAAATTGTAATACCTAGGTAAATCTATGTTGTGTAACCCCCCTTGATTTAATAATGCAAAAACTTATACCCTCATCATTTAAGGTTATTTAAGTATCTAAAGTTATGTAAGTACATCTTGTTTACCAATTGTAATACTTGCATCTAGTGTATATAAAAAAAAGGAGATATCTAAAAGATACCTTTAAAAAAAAACAATTATCAATACCTACATCATTTGTAATCAATGTTAGGACGATCATTAAGGCAATTTTGCCTTCATTACTATAATGTAATACTATTAGTCTACCATGGTAAGCTTATCACAATACCTACATAAATCTATATTGTGTACCTTCGCCAAAAGCCCCTTTTACTTAATAATTATTTATTATGCAAGTATTGCAAAAAAATTTAATCCCTTATCATCTAAGTGGAATCTTGTCTACCAAATGCAGTACCTACATCTAATGGACCGAATGTAATAAGAAATGTCCAAACGATATTTATAGATAAAACAAACCCATTAAAACAAATCATCATTTTGATGAGAAAAGGTAAGACAATACCCACATTAAGTGGTCAAATCCCCCACTGGAAGGAGTAGGGGAATTGCGATACCTTCATCTAATGTACTAATATATAATTAATACCCATGAAAAAATGAGATTATATGCAATATTTATATTAGTGTTCGTTAACCTTTAACTATGATATATTTTAAACCTTGCAATACCTACATCCAAGACCAATTAAATGCCACAAAAAACAAAATGGGTAACCATTACCCACATATTGACCTAGTGATTATTGTACAATTGACCTACAATACCCACAATGTATAGGGTGGTAGATTAGTCGTACATGATGCAAATATGCAATATTCACCTTTATATGATATTTGAGTGAAATATTTTTGTTTAAGAGTTTTTTAATATATTTGTTATATAGCCTTAACAATGTAATTTTAACCTTCAAACCCTATATGTTCACTTATACAAAATCAATGCATTAACACTTCAATAATCTATTCTTTGACACAATTGTAATATCATGCACATTTTAATAATGGAAAATTAAAATGAAAGATAAGTACAAAGAATTTTGTGTTGTTTTTTCTTATTCATGAACCTTCTTCTTATGGATATTTCCATGTTCTAACATTGTCTCATGCCAATCCTTCATTTGATGCATTGAATTACTAAGTCAACATTGACACAATGAAATACCATGTCAAGATGCATGATTTCATTCACCTTGGAAAGGCAAATACCTCATACATCTGTTGCAATAACATGCACTAATGATATGGTGTGGTTTATGAGTTGAACCCTACCTTCTTTGACTTTGTTAATCATTTCTTGCATTACGTCACCCATTCGAGTAAACGTTTTCTTTGTGGGGGTGGATGAACTTGAAGGTTGGTTGTGATCCTTTTCTTTTTTCACATTGGGGGAAGTATCATCCGGTGTCATAAGCCCACACATATCAACAACCCATGGTTTTTCAAAATTATATTCATTGGCCCCTTTTCATCATTAGATTCATTGTCATAAATGTGCAAATAGGTAGGGTTCACAAACATGGTGGCAAAACCTCCATGATCAAATCCATGCCATGTCCCATAATATTGAATGATATTCTTTTTAATGAGATCGATACATGTCAGAATAACAACAATTTGATGTTTGCACAAATTTCCACACAACACTCGTTCACATGTGCAACAATCATACTTGGTGAAAGGAAATGAGACCTTGTATGTGATATTCAAATGTTGTTAAATTTTTACCATCCATGCATGGCCGGTTTCCTTCAAATCATCCATCCCATGGGTGTCATGGGTGTGAAGGATCTATGTGACCTTTTCAATGTTCACTTTCATAATGTGTTCCACAACCTTATTTTTTATACATGTGTTTTTTTATTTTAGTTGTGGGCATGTAATTTTTTCAACCATTATTGTGAGTATCCACACTAACCAATCAATCCGCTGACCTTGAAGCCCTTTTGTTTCCAAAAATAAACCAATGTTTCAATGCCCCATGATAAAACTCAATTGATGTTTGTGTGTTTTGGTTTGAATGTGGCACTTGTCAAAGCCCCACCATCCACAAATCTACAACAAAATACACAAAACTCACATGGGATTGCCAAGTCCATCATTGATGTTTTTACCTTAATTCAAGGAATGAATATTCTGGGATATGCACAACATGATGGAACAACAATAATGGATTGAAAGTTAATTCATGTACCAAATTGAAAAATAATAGGTCCAAAAGTATCGAGTCCATAAAACACCGGGCAAATGTTGGGTGAAACTTTCAATGATTTCGTTTCTCCCACAAGTCATGAAGCCTTCAATGCTTTCACTTGGTTCAATGGGCATGTACATGATGGTGCGAAGGTCGTCCAATATTACATGTCACACCCCATTATCTTTGATTTTTTCCATTAATGTAAGTGCCAAACCTTTAAAAAGTGCCATGTGCAAAGGTAAATGGGCACTTGATCCTTGCCTTGCACAATCCTAATTAACCATGCATAAAATACCAATTTATTATCATTTCAACTAATAACATATTTATAATGGAAAATGTGGGATGAAAATTTGAAATTTTGCATGTACATAAAAGTTCAAAAAAAGGTAAAATGAGAAAAAACTTCATCGCAATGCTTGTAACTCTTATGGAGCATCATCAGCAATGAAACATGAAGGTTTCCACTTAAGGTTCCTCTTTAGAAGCTTTGTTTTCAAAAGAATTAACCATTCCGCCAAATCATTGCATGTTTGGTAGTTTGTAATGATCAATGCAATCGACACTCTAGTGCAATGTGCATTAAACACCATTAATGTGAACAAATGAAATTTCACATCATTGGTGCCGAAGGTGGCATCCATTGAGATTACCCCATTACCACCTAATGAAACAATGGTTTATAATTGAGATGGGGTTTGTATCCCTATTGTGAATGGGACATGAATCCCATTACCTTCACTTGCATCTTGAAAACAAAACACATCATTTGGATGACTAAATGCCCATGTGTAAAGGGAAATGGCCAGATTGTTGCGTAAATGCCAGTTCCCTTTTTTGTGTTTGTAATCCAAATAAACAAGGTCTTATTGCCTAATGAAATCAACTCTTGCCATCACTTCTCTTGCATTGATTCTAACCCACCATATTGTTTTATGCTCATCACATATTTACTTGATGATGTAACTTAAACCCAATTGAGTCCAAATGTGGTCCTTGAGGTCTTGTGATGTTCATGGGACAAAAAAAAAGGGTTACGTAATGGAACCAAGGTCATGTATGCCATGTGCAATTTCACCTTTGGTCTTTGTATGCGGTTGATGGTAGAAGATTATCTCCACCACCTCAGGTCATGTGTACATTTCCTTAATCAAAAATTGAGTTAAACAACCCCATTTAATATATTGATGGTGGTTTGGGTCTCCACAATCATTCTTGAGTCCATACCCACATGCATACCTATAAAACGTGCAATCAATTTAGGACCTAAGGTTTGGTACAATATGAAATTAAAAAACAAGTTCCATATAACAAGAGTGAACAATATAACATCATATCAAATGTGGCCAAGGTGGTTTTTGATTCTTGGCATTTTTACATTTTCTTGTGGGGATACCCGTTTATAAATGTTCCATTCCATCAAACAGTTTTCATGGCTTCGTTCGCTGGTTAGAAATTCCAAAACTCATGCATGTGGGATGTATGCACACTCAACTTCGATTATATATGCCCCTCCATGTCAAAAATCATTTTTCCATGCCAAGTCCATGTTAAAATGTGACTTCCTTGGGTTTTGGATTTCAATAGATTGACATTTTGAAACATGACCCATGTTTGAAATTATGCCTTGAATTAATTGTACAAGAAGAGATGGTAAATTGATGTTAATGTCCAAAACTTTATATTTGCAATATGTTGAATTACATGTTAATTGCCATATTCAATACTAATGCAAATGTACATGTTCTAAGTACTTGATTTGTATCCCTCATTTAAACCCTATACAATCATACACATAATACCTTAAATGTTAAATATGGAAAAATATGATATGGTTTATGGCCATAATTATAAATTATAAATTACAATACTTTCAATTCTATTTTAAATCCATATTATCTATGGATAATCTAAATGTAATACCCACATGATAATCAACAAACTACATTATTTATGGAAGAGGTAAATGCAATACTTGCATGACAATTTAAAGATGCACACTTATGTGGGGGAAAAATGCAATACCCACACTATGACCCTAATCCACACTATATATGGTAGAAGCAAATGTAATACCTGCACGACAATTTAAGGATGCAAACTATATGTGGGGGCAAAATGCAATACCCACATTATGAGCCTGATCCACACTATATATGGGAGAGGGAAATGTAATACATGCACAACAATTTTTAAATGCACATTGTATGTGGGGGCAAAATGCAATACCCACATTATGAACCTAATCCACACTATATGTAATAGAGGGAAATGCAATACCTACATGACAATTTAAATATGCAAATTGTATGTGGGGGCAAAGTGTAACACCCATTATGACTATGATCCACACTATATATAATAGAGGGAAATGCAATACCTACATGACAATTTAAATATGCAAATTATATGTGAGGGCAAAGTGTAATACCCATTATGACTGTGTTCCACACTATATATGGGAGAAGGAAATGCAATACTTGCATCACAATTTAAAGATGCACATTGTATGTGGGTGACAAAATGCAATATTGGCATTATGACCCTAAATCCACACTCTCTATGGGAGGCCAAAATGTTAATCAATATATCAAACATGGAACATTCTTAGTGGAATTTGATGATCGTATTAAAACCATCCAAGGAGATTGATTTCCTTAAATTATGAACAAAAAAAAAATAATAATAAGATTAAAAAGAATATCATATTGTTGATGTTAAAGGATGATGTCACATTCAAAGGAGTTGTATCTTGATTTGAAAACACAACCTAAATAAATCAACACACATTTCATGAAACCTTAAACTTAAAACCCTAAATAATCCAAATGATAAATGATTTCAACTTAATGATTATACAAATAGTTACAAATGGAATATATATTTTTTAATAACAACTATATTTTGAATTTTAAAGTTAATCAACTAAAAATTATAATGACTAGAAGCATTAGCTTTAGAGTTTAAAACTAATTACCCCATTATATTTATATGTAAATTTTAAAAAATTTAATGGTAAATATCATAAAAATTAATAACTATATAAACATATATAAATGCCATACAAAATAATCTTCTAGGAATGAGTGATGAATTAAAATTGAAACACAATGAAAAATAATAATTAAATAAATGGAATAAAAATTTATTTTCTTACCTTTAATGTGGTCACTTCAACTTGAGGGGCCCAACTTGAAACCTTCTTCATTCATTTTCAAAAGAAATAAAATGAATCTTGTTGCAAGTAGTTGTATGTGAAGATTTGGCCAAATTTCCCCCCAAAATCCAACCTAGGATTTGATTTTGATTAGTATTAAAAATTGTGCAAATATTTATAAATGTTTGATATCTGTTTAACTCTAAATTTATCAAGCATATTCATTAACTAAATTAAGTACATTTTGCATTAAATGATCCAAAGTGGAGGTAAAGGATTGCCACAAAAACATTCCTGCAATTGTAATACCCACAATTGGCGTTAGTGGCTTCTCATCATCACGAGTTTGAATCAAATTACAAATAAATATTACAACTCCTTTGCAATACCCACATTTTACATTATAATTTTTGCAATTGAAGTCCACAATTTGCAAATGCATAGGTAGGTATGATGACTTGTGGGTAGGTAGGTTTTGCCAATAAATAAATGTTTTCCTAATAATTAAAGTGGCATTACTAAAAAAGGTATCTATTCTCTTAGTTAATTTTTGAAGTAGGAATTAGGTAGAAGTTTAACCAATAAGATATATAGATTTTACCAAAAAATAGAAGTTTAGCCAAGAAAAAATATAGGTTTAGCCAAGATATACAAGTTTAACAAAAAAGAAATATAACTTTAGCCAAGAGATAGAAGTTTCACTAGTGAAATATATAGGTTTATCCAAGAGATATAAGTTTAGCAAAGAAATATAAGTTTAGCCAAAAGAAATTATTTAAGAAATAAAAGTTAGTCAATAAGATATATAGGTTTAGCCAAGAAGAGATAAAAGTTTTGCCAAGATAAGTAAGGGATTATTTGTTAGTTCTTAGGCAGGGTTAAGATTTAGGTCAGTGAGGAAGCTAGGTGGGTGGGTAGTATGGAGACCAGGGTTGAGAAAAAATTGACAACAAAAAGAAAAGGTCAAAGGTCAGCAGCCAAAAAAGATTGACTGTGGTAGAATGTCGGTTAACGTAAGGTAAAGAGGCAAATCATTCAGCCCATTCTCTGGACAGAACGGCCACTGGTGCAGACACAGGGGCTGGTTCACTCTGGCCCTGTTCCTTGTATTCCCCCTTTTGTGGGCGCTTTGGTTTATTTTTGATTGGCAGGGTTTCATGAGTTTTACTTGACAAATTGAGAAATTTCTTTACATTATTTGATCAGGATAGGATTCCAATCAGCCTATTTAACAGATATTTGAAAGAGATATTTATTGCCATACTTGGCTGGGAATGGATGAAGTGAAAATTGCCTTTTGTAAAGTAACAGACTCATCATGGTTGAAGAAACCAATGACTTGTTCAACAATAGACAAGGTAACAGACTGGGAATTTGGTCTGGTCATGAAAACTTTTTTTATAATCTGGATACAATACTTGAGCAAATACTAGACAACAGGCCATCGATGGTCGACATCTCAGACCTTGTTACCCTTCCATACCCTGTCAGGGTATCAAAAATTTTGAATTTTCTTTCAAGGGACTGACTCTAGGGTGGCGATTCTCACTCCAGTGAAAACCATCGTGACTGGCGTCATACGAGGGGTATTGTCAAGGGTGATACTCAACATTTTTCAAGGTGAAAATGGGCTTGAAACCAGATAGATTGTCATCTTTGTTTTGATACCCGCCCAACAGTGGAAGCCACCCCCCTTGAAAGAGAACCCTAATAAAATGCATCCCACAATACACAATATGGTGACATTATTGTGTATAGAAGGTGCCATCACCATTCTAGTTTTTTGCTTCATCTCTTTGTAGGGCTGTAAGGCTTTCTACATTTTCCTATTGGCTCCATCTATTGTTTGTTTGTTAGGTCCAGATGATGAGAGATTTTTCGACCTGTAAATTGCCACTCCCTTGAATGTGGGTTTGTGATGCCATCCGGAAATTCAAAAAACTCAAAGTTCTTCTCCTACTTATGTTTGACACATCCACTTGTTTGTTTTCTCATACTTGCATTCATGCTTGCCAGTTCCTATTTGCAGATTTGCTTATCTAGTTAGTAATTCTTATGTAGATTTTGTGTGTTTCAAAGGCTTTAGGATTTCATTCAACTGCACAACATTATCACTTCAATAGCAATAGCTGAAGCTTTGCAAGCAGCTTGTCCTTCCAGCATGATATTAGGTTTTAAGGTTTAAGGTATATATCATTGTACTACAAGGCATGAAGGCATGGGAAGATATTGAACTACCTTGTCCAGCAGGTAGAGGATACATTAAGTATTTTGGCACATGTTGTTGGACACCAAATAGCTTGAATAGCCACAAAGCTTTCCCCCATTGCAATTGAAAATGGAATTCTAAAGAAAAACTCAAGTGTTACATGCAAAAGGGGGTTTACAGTTTAGAGACAACCTACATTTCAAAAATATATCTTCACAAGTGGATATAAGTATGGTATCATATTTTTCTCAAAGTGATACTAGACCAACCCGGTTTGGGTCGATATTTCCAAACTTATTCCTAAGTGGGCAGCCGTTCTGAAAATATTTAATACTAGACAGGCCAGTTTTCAATACCCTGCCCTAGACCAGCTGGGGTGGTGTGGGGGGGGGGGGGGAGGGGGTTTTG
>Ga0116231_10003662_pt1 | contig 31696 bp, 16 predicted proteins | sample S1TSphgellanicum_2_FD_89695 | JGI IMG/M metagenome (GOLD analysis project Ga0116231, IMG submission 89695) | Host-associated microbial communities from peat moss isolated from Minnesota, USA - S1T2_Fd - Sphagnum magellanicum MG | ecosystem: Host-associated > Plants > Peat moss > Unclassified... | reverse complement strand
TATAAATAATAAATAAAACAATTAAAACAAAATAATCAGTAAAAAAAGAAGGAAAGTCACTTGCCACAACAACAAACAGAAAAAAAAAAAAAGTATTAAAAAAAAAAAAAAAAAAAAAAAAAAAGCATTTTTGTAAGTTTTTTTTTTTTTTTCTTGTTATTTTTAAATTATTCCTTTTCCTTTGCACTTCAAAGGTGATTTCTAGAGCTTGAGGTAGCATTCCCGTAACATTTTAAATCAGTCAAAATGAAGCACATTTGATGAAGATATAAATAAATGTTCGGTCATAGGTAGGCACTTGGTGATCGCCTAGTCTACCCTAACCTCCCATGTTATGAGTACTAAAGGCCATGTAACATGCCAAGTAGCAAGAGTCAAGGGTCTTGTAGCATGTTACATACTCTTTAGCACCTAGAACATGTTCAAAACATATATGTCATGGACCCAAAACATGTTTAGAAATGCCAAGGTGGAAAAATATACCATTTTTCGTTGTATCTTTTTTCCTTTCTATGTTGTTGCAATGTTTTTCATTTTTTTTCATTTTTTCATTTATGAGTTGTTGTCATAAGATTCTTTATTTCTATAGGTTTTTTAACAATGTGTGGGGTTTTTTTTCTTTTTGTAACAATTTTTTTCTGTCGAACTTGCAAAAGTTTGGTTTTATTTTGCGATATAATCACAAGGTGTTTGTTTTTTTCTTTTTTATTAAGATGGCAAAATCACCTTGTCAATTAGTGATATTTACATTTTTATTTGTGTTTTGTGCTAACAACATTTTTTATCTTTGTATTATTATTTTTAAAGTTTCTAAATATCATTATGAAACTTTCATATATAAAACATTTAGCAAAGTTTTGTTGTGTTTTCATATTCAACAAAAACTTTTCATTGTTTTTTTTCAATTTTGTGTTTTTATTTTGGATTTTTTGTCTCTAGATTTGTTTCTTAATGGTGTGTGTATATTTATGTGTTTTTTGCAACATTGCTAAGGTTTCTTAATCTTGTTTCATTAAACATTCATCATCTTTGTCTTATTAACCTTCTTATGTTTAATATTGATAACATTATTTGTCTTCAATCTATCATTGTTTTGTCAATGAATCATTCAACAAAGCTTCATCATTATTTTTAGGTTTTGTAACTTTTGTACATTTCTTAACATATTTTTTCCTTTGTTTTCATTATTGTTTCTTCCTTTGTGTTTTTTAGCAATTATGTTTTCCATCAATGAACTTGTTTCAAGAAAACGTTATGTTAATGTTTTCAATTAAAGGCATTGATATGTCTATAGAGCACTTGCTTCAAAATAATTAGTCTAGTGACGCGCAACTTTTTTTTATATATTGATTAATGTAGTCTTATGCATCAAATTTTATTGTATTTTTAGTTTTGATTCCCATGCACAAATGTTCATTCAATGTGGGGTGATGAAATTTTGGATTGTTTACATAATCACTTGATGGTGATCAATCTCGTAAGACAATTGTTGAAATTATTCCCAACCTTTTTGTCAATTTTTATAACCTTTATGTTCCATTAACTATTAAAGATTTTGATGTTGATCTTAATGATATATTAGCAAATCCAAAATTTTCAACATCAACTTCAATTATCAATTTAAAATAAGGAATGTTTTAGTCATTACAAGTTCCTAACAACATGTTTACACCCATGAAGTTATTGACAAGAATTCACACCAAGACTAATTGTAATAGGCATGCAAAAAAACCATTGTTATGGTTGTAGGTGTTATTTTTTAATCTATAATTTTGATTATTATATTGTGATTACCTTGTTGCCTTCTTTTACAACAGTTTTTGCTTCAATTTGGCAAATTGACCTTATGAAAAATGAAAATATTTTTCAAGGGTAATTTCAGCATATGTTTGTTGAATAATTTATTAATTTTGAAGATTCCATTTTCAAAATATAACATTCTCAAATATTCAAATATAATTTTCATTTTTCTTACAAAATTGTTTTTTTGAAAACTTCAACATTTATATATATATTTTGTGACAAAGTTGCCAACATATTATGGTATCATGGGATTTTTTTAAATAATAATTTTATGTTAATTAGTTGTCAAATAGTGCTTTTCAAAGTGGGTTGTTCATGAAGTAACCAATTTTTGATTCCACCAAACATTTGGTTGAGAAAAAAATTGTTCTAGGTTTTTCATATTGGTGATCGGCCATCAAATTTTAATGTTTGATATTAAGGTTCAAGTGGACACACTTGTAAAAAAACCAAAATAATTTTACAATGATTAGTTTAGTGATGGGCCATGAGTTGAATTTCATTATGCCATTAGGTTTAGCCAAAATTTAATCATTATGTTTAACTATTCAATTTCACCATTAGATTTAGTCAAAATTTAGCAATTAAATTTAAGCACTAAATTTAAGCACTAAGTTTAACCAATGTTTAGCCATGAAATTTAACCATTAAATTTATGAACTAAATTTAACCATTGTGTTTAGTCACAAGGTTTAGTCAAAATGTTTAATCATGAGGTTTAGTCAAAGTTTAATCATTATGTCTAGTTATTGCATTTAACCATTAGGTTTATCAATTAGGTTTAACCACTAGATTTAATCATTAAATTTAGCCAATGTTTAGCCATTACATTAAGTCATTAAATTTGGCCATTAGGTTTAGCCGTTTGATTTAGTCATTATGTTTAGTTTAAGTTCAACCATTGATTGTCACCTAGATTTAACCAATGTTGAGCCGTTATGTTTAACCATTAAGTTTAGTCACTAGGTTTAGTTATTTGATTTAGCCATTAAGTTTAGTCATTAGGTTTAACCATTATGTTTAGCCATTAAGTTTAATCACTATGTTTAACTATTTGATTTATCCATTATGTTTACCCATTAAGTTTAGTCACTAAGTTTAACCACTTGAATTAGCCATTACGTTTAATCATTAAATTTAGTCACTTGATTTAGCCATTAAGTTTAGTCACTAGGTTTAGCCACTTGATTTAATCATAATGTTTAGTTATTAAGTTTAACCACTTGATTTAGCCATTATTTTTAACCATTAAATTTAGTCATTAGGATTAGCCATATGATTTAACCATTAGTTGTCACCTAAGTTTAATTGTGTTTTGATTAATGATGTGAAACAAAAAACTTGACAAAAGGTGATCATCTTTGATGGTGTAATCCATTGGTAAAGACTTGGGTTATCATTGTGGAGGTTTGGGGTTTAATTCCTTATATTTGCAACCTATGTGCATGCTTAAAAGGTTGGGGTAAGTAAGTTAAACTAAAGTAGTTTGGTTAGGTAGGTTAAGCTAAACTAGGTTAGGTAGGTTAGGCTAACACCTACCTACGTAAATGTTTTTTTTCAACCTACCTAGACTTATTTACTACCTATTTATTAATTTTAAAATTAATAATTCAAAAAATGATTTTAATTTAAATGTAAATTTGACCTAACCAAATGGTCCATTATCTTCTAGTCAAATAAATAGTCATTTTGTTAGTCACACTACTAATCAAAATGATAGGGTACAAATTGATTACCCAGTTGCATTAGCAAGTCCAAATCGACTTATCCAAATTGACAAGGTGGTTTTTTTTTATGCTTATCATTTTGGGTTTTTTTATATTAAAAACCTAGTAAAAAAAACCATGAAATGTAATAGTGGGAGTTGTAGAGAATTCTAGATCAAAAACATAAGTCCTAGCATATCAATTAGAGCAAGTAGCTAAAAAGGAGCCATAAGAGGAAAAGATAGATAAGGAAAATCTAAATAGTAAAGTAGCCAAAAAAGGTTTACAACAACTTGAACATCAAGGATTAGAAACTAATGTTATGAAAGAAGAGATAAAAATTCAGGATTTGATTCAAAGGTGGATGTAAAGGGACAATTAGGAAAACTTGCAATAGATCAATTTTAGAACCAAAAGTTCAAAAAAAATTTATATTATCATTAGATGTAGAGTGTTATAATTTGTAGATATAATCTAAGTAATCATAAGAGAGGCAGATTTTATCCAACTCCAAGAAATTGTGGTTTGCTATATACACTTACTACTTATACAAAAACAATAGACAATAATTTAGTTTGGGATGATTTTGAATAGTTTTATGCATTGATAATTTGTTCCCAACAACTAAAGACATATGCATTTCAAACATACCTTGATTTGTCATACTTTTTTGAGGACTAAGCAAAATACAAAAAAATCAAATTTGTATTTCTTATACGCCCAGATAACAGACCTCCAAACTATTGGAGGTTGGGATTAGGGGGATCTAGATCATGATGATCAATGTGCTTCATAGTAGGCAAAGTAGACTCCTTAAAAGAACCAAGCCAAGACAAAGAGAATGTCCCACCATGTTTTGGATAAGAACTAGTAAGAAAAAAAAGAAGAGTTAATAGATGTATTCCTTTAATCACTAGAGGCAAATGGACCAGTGAAGCATTAGAGGAGGCCATGGATCTACTTGAAAAATGCAATCAAGCACTGGAACATATTTCTTACCTCATTATCTAATCATTTGTATGAGAAAACAAAATATAGGAAACTTGGACCAATAGGCATGCTAATAGTAAAAGAAGAGTAGGTTATGGTTGCATATGTTTTGTCTATGTAGGAAGTTGGGCTATCAATTAACCTACAACAATTAAAAATGAAAGTGGAAGAACTAATTCAAACAAGGTCAATGGGTGTAGTCACAATAAAAAAAACCATTTGCGGCAAGGATTAAATTACATAGGTGGCCTTCTTGTATTGGTTTATAATGTAATTAAAAAAATAGTTTTTCAAGTTAAATAACGGCTAGATATCAAATTTGAGGCCAAATATGACCCAAAACATAGTAAATAATTAAAAATTTTACATCATGTTCTACATTAGATTCAAATGTGCAACTTTCTTTTAACCATGATGATAAACTATGAACTATTTTAGTCATTAAGCACATTTGAAACCATTTTAACTAGTCGCATAAAAAGATTTCAATACAAGCATGTAAAAATATTTTTGAATGATTGGACACATGGCCCACTTCTTGTGAAATATATTAAAACTCATACAAAATTTGAAAGCATTTGGTGAAGGTTTGGATAACAAAAAACATGGTCATATTTCATGGTTGTTTTTAACACCTATCAACAAGTCCTTTGCATATGCAAAAGGACCTTCATAACACAATGGAATGACTTCAAATTTGTAAGATGATAATCTCATGAGTAAATGAACATAATGTAAAAAATAATATAAATTTATATCATTTAAATGTTATGTGTGATACAATTTCAAAGTAAACATGGTACATAAAAAACTGACAGTTGACAAGTCTTTTCGCTCCTTTAATTAAGATCTCACCTTAGCACTTTTTTGAAAAAGGGTACCAAGGACTTCTTGGTGGTACTAGTTTAAGAAGAAACATCTTGAGCTCAACATTTGTTAAGTTAAAGGATTAGGTATTAGCTGAACACAAAGGTTGACAATTCAATCTTGCTAAAGCTTTTACCAGAACTTACAATCCTTTTACAACAAATCCAATTATGTTACAAACCATATTTGGAAATTTGATGAAACTTGCATCCACACAGGAAAATAATCAAGAACAAGGGTTCTTACAAAATGAAGTTCACACTAAGTGTATAACATTATCCTGAGATCTAGGGAGTGGTTAATTATTAATTGTGTAATCAATGTAGTAGGAATAACATTGTTAAGGTTTTACATATTTAGAGGAGAGAGGATACATGAGAACGACATACAATTTTGTAAACCAGGAACTTGCATGGCTATGCAATCAAAGGCATGGATGATTACTTTCCTTTTCAAAGAGTTTTTTTCAAAAGGTCTATACCAAGTGGAATATCCTTAACAAATAGGCATTTGTTCATCTTGGATGGGCATGGATCCCATGTCACCATTGAAGCAATTGTATATTGAGCTAAAAAATTTGGGTTGGATATGATTATTTTACCTTTGCATACATCTCATGCACTTCAACCTTTGGATGTGGCTCACTTCAAGCCTTTCAAGATTGCTTTCAAAAAGGAGAAAGAGATAACAATCGTTAGAAAGAATTACACAAACTAGATAAAATAACATTAGCAAGGTGGGTAGAAAAAACATTAGACTTAACACTTTTAAGAAAAAGTATCATGTCAAGGTTCAAAGATACAAGGATTTGGCCATTTAACCCTAAGGCCATGGATTAAAAACTAGCCCTAGTACTTTATAAACATTATAGAATTAAGCCAAGGAAGAAGAAGAATTAGAATAGGAGGATGGTGAATAATAATGTATGGGACATATAGTTGTAGAAAAGTTCATCAACATAGGCTCAACAATAGAAGTTATAATTACTAGTCTATTTGAAAATCAACCAACTAGGTATTATGTGAACATGCTTATAATTCCTATAGTCACTAACCGTGCATGCATAATAAAGTCAGAAAACATGGTTGAAAATTTGGCACAACCTTCATTGGATGAAATTGTATAGTTCAAAAATCTTGAAAGTTCAACTTAAGTGGCATTGGCATAGGGGTGTCATTGTTTGTTATCATTGCCACATCTGCTTGTATGAAGGACTGATGTAAGAAAAATAATAGTGGATTATTTCTCAAAGCCAAGTTGTGGCGTCAAAAAAATATTGGAAGATTAATTATGCAACAAAAGGCAATGCATCATAAACTTAGCATCTCATGACTTAGTAATGGAAATTGAGCAAAATTCATTCATTCATAATTCGTACATTTTACACATGAACATTGTGAAAACACATTTGAAACTTGGATTTATAAAAATATGTGAAATTTGTGTAACATTCATTCATTCATAGGTTTGTATTTCATCCGTCAACACATTTATTTGTGTGTCAAACGTATTTCAATGCATAATATTCATGCACGTAAAATGTACAAACCTATGAATGAATAAATTTCACATGATTTTCATTATATGCTACATTTGGGATGTGGATACGGAAACAATATAACAAATCAAAGAAAAAAAAAAAAAAAAAAAAAAAAAAAAAAAAAAAAAAAAAAAAACAAAAAAAACAAGCAAGAAAAACACTTATAGTGTTGATTCTAATTAAAAGACTGGTTGAAAGAGAACTTGTAAATCAACAACGAGCCAATTTCATTATAGCTTGGTCATCCTCAATAATTAAACATATTTCACTACAATTTCAAAGTAAGTTTACGAGTTCACCCTTTTGGATACATGGGTGTGAATCTTAGTGAAATAACACAAGTGTATAAATAAGCTCAATAATAAGCCTTGGGTCAAATGTAGCCAAAAAGGAAGTTGCAACATCCCTATAACAACCACAGATAGATAATTAAACTACTAGGGTGGAATGGGTAGTAGGCATAATAGCTTCAAGTGAAAACACATTAAAATTTAATATTTTTTGGCATATGTGGAGTCCATACTAATGTTAAAATAAAAGTCCATATGCACTATAGTATAATACATTATATTACACTTGGTCATATGGCAAGGCTAAATATTTATAACTTTTAAGCTTTATTAATGGGTGCAAATGGGATAACATGAGCCACACCTACCTACTTTTTGATTACTTTGAAGAAATATTCCTAGAATATTTTTGGAATATTCTTGAAAAAATTTCAAAAAAAATCTTTGAAAAAATTAAATTTTTTTATAACTATTTTATTAAGGTTTCCATCATAAATTTGGCAAAAAAAAGTTATTTTCAAAAAAATTCAAATCCATTTACAAATATTTTTACTACTTAAAAACAAGTGTTATAATGCTTAGTGAGTGCATTTGTTAAATTTTTATTCATTAAATTTCAAATTGATTCACATGTTCTCATGATATGTTAAAAATACAAGTATATAAACAAATTTTATAATTTCAACATCACATTAAATTATGACTTTAAAACATGAAAAAATCAAGCAAATGTTACATTTATTATGGTATGTTATCAAAAATTGTGATTACACCCCAATGATAGAGAATTGTATCAAAAATTTGCATTTAAAAAATGAAAAGTTGATTTATTAGTTCAAATGAATAAAAGATTTATACAAAATCCATATTTCATTTTATATTTCAATTTATGGTTTTCAAAATCTTTCAAAATTGTTTTCTTTTGTATCAATGGCATCACATTACTTTCTATATTTGAAAAAATCATTCAACTAAACATTTTAATAAATATAATGAGTCCATAATCATATGATACAGACTATGATGCAAATTTTTTAACACTTGAAAATTCTAATATGTTATGGTATTTCAAAATTTATTCATAAAATTCATACAATGTGATCATATCACATGTAATATTATTTTTTAAAGTTTTTTTCACCTATTATTCATTTATATTTTGTTCCATGGCCCATGATTGATAATCTAACAAATTGTGACATGATTATGTACTCCACCTTAGTGTGTTTTCACCTTATAGTTGAGAATGAATAAAATGTCAAGAAAGGCAGTTAATGCTAGAGTGGAAGAATTGCTAAGAGAAATAACAATTGCTATTTGGGTGGAATAATTAAGAGAAAAAAATGTGTAGTTAAGGATGAACAGAAAGTTAGGAGGAGTAGTTGCTATTGGGGTGGAACAATGAGGAGGAATAATTAGGAGGAACAATTATTACTATTGATGATAAACAATGTTTTTTGGTGATGTTAAGATTGAAAGATCTTTAATGATCTTGTAATTTTAGATGTGATCCAAATTTACATGCAATTCTCCATATAAAAATGATTATCTTACAAATTTGTTATTGAAAACATTAGTAGATGGATTAGTAATTGTGCGTTTTTTGGTGATGTCAAGACAAAAATCTCCAATCTTGTAACTCTAGAATGTCATTTGAATTTACATGCATTTCTCCATATAGAAATGACCATTGTGCATTGAAGTAATCAAAGTAACACCATTGATATCCACAATAATTTGATTTAATAGTAAAAATATTTATTTATACATTCATAGATTGGGAAGTCATTCTAGTCACTTATTTGAAAATTAAACCATTAGCATTTTGTACAATTCAAATCATCAGATAAATCCTCATCACATATATGTATTTGCTGCATTGCATCTATGTTCATCTTCATCACAAATGTAAGTACACTACAACATAGAGGAGACATTTTCATCCAATGAAGATGAACTTTGAACCAAAGAATAACACTTCAACTAATATCAATGAAGGCCAAGCTGAAATTTAGCTACCATTAATTTGGAAGATGTAAAAGAACCTACTTCAAGCAATGCATTAAGAGCAAACAAAAGAAATGGGAAAACCACATCTAAAGTAAGTAAGAATGAAAATGATCCATTGTTAAACTATTTATTAGAACACAACATCAAAGCTGAAAAATAATTTCATGTTGTTTGATACATGATTACAAATGTAAAAGTTTTAACAACGTTGTTTGCTGTTGCAATGTGCTTTCATTTCACTCCACCTCACTCATCTCCCAACTTGTAGAGAAACATCATAATGCAAAAACCATATTACATTCCAAAAATTTGCATCAAGTTGTGCATTCCCTTTGCTTGTACTAAAACTAAAACAAGAAGTTCAAATCATGGAAGTTTGAGCTCCTTTTAAAAGGAATTGCCATACTTGTAGGACATTCATGCGCTAAAGCTTCACGCTAGGAATCACCATATAGGACATTCGCGTGCTAGAAAGAAATCAAAGAGGTGAGTGGGAATTGAGTCGTGGGGAACTTGATCCATGTGTGGAGAGGAGGTGGAAGGGGGAGTGGGAATTGAATCAAGGGAAACCTGACTTGCATGTGAAGAAGAGAACTTTGCCCACATGCGAAGAGGAAAGGGGGAGTGGAAATCAAGTTGAGGGGAATTCAACCCACGTGTGAACAAGAGATAGAAGAGGGAGGAGAAACTAGAGAAGTGATAGGAAATGCATTCGCGGGAATTTGACCCATGCGTGGATAGGAGACAAAAGGGGGAGGGGGTAGGGAGTTTTTGGGTCGACGCCATGTGAGAGAGTGATGACTAATTTAGGGTTTAACAAACCTTTAGGGTTTGATAATTGAACACTAATTTTTCCTTTTTTAGAGTTTTGATCTCAGCCATTGAATAAAGATGTGTAGTTTTTTCAACGAACACGATTAGTTTGAATATGAGATTGTTTGGTGATAGGGTGAATTTGTGACATGTGTCAATGCATGAATGTACATTGATAAATTTCCATTTCTTGAAGGAAAAATGTTTGGGACTTTTTTTTGGGACAATGACACCAAAAACTTCCAGAGACCATATCTTTTGCATCTGTAGTCCAAATCCAACTATCTAAAGCACACTAGGTGCGCCCAGAGCTGCTCTCCAACTCATCTTTGGATGCCAGAGGCAACAGAGGTCTGCCCAGATCACTAAGTTCCTCTGTGTTTTTAAGTGTACTATCGCCAACCAGTGTACCTACCCTACACCAAATCAGACTCCCAAAGGGCATGAGAGCAGTAGTTGTAGTAAAAAGTGCCAGTTTCTTTAAAAACCAAACACACGCTGTTTGTGTGCATTTTGTGTGTACAGTACTTTAAACCGTAGTGCCTGTTGTGTACTGTACGGTCTTTTGTAATAAATAGTATGTGTACTGTACTGTAGTCGTACCTACGAGGTTACCGTGGGCGGTGGCAGGGCGATTACCCCAATGCACGAATCCAATGAATGTGCACGAACTCTGCATTTTGAGAGCAGCGGTGTTGTCTTTGTCGCCTGATCGATCACACAGTCGGGTCTGTACGCTGCTGCACAGCGATGTCCGTCACGGGATCCGTGATCATGCCGCCTCTTTGTAAGGTTGCTGCTGCCATAGCTCCGCTCCCTCTGTGTTGTTCTTCTTCCTGCTCCCCAGCTTCCAGTCTCCCGCGAGCTTCTGCAGCATCTGGTGCCTTTGAGATTCCGGATGCGTTCGGATTTTCATCGATCGGATTTCGTAAACCGGCGGCTCCTGCTGCTGTTGTTCTTCTCGGAGGTTTGTCTCTTTGTGCTGCTGTGAATGTAGGTGCTCGAGTTCATGTGGAGTGTGGTAGGAGCACAGCAGGAGGGAATAGACTTGTTGCTGTTCGCGGAGTAGGGGAAGGACGTGGTCTACTAGATGTGCGAACAGATCAGGGAACACGAAGGCGGAGGATTATTAGCTCGGAGTTGGTAGGCATGGAGGACGGAGGCTGCCGAGGAGAAGGTAGAGCATTTGGAGACGGTGATAGCTGTGGTGGTGGTGGTGGTGGTGGTAGTAGTGATCCGGGGGAGACGAAGAGGAATGCGCATGTGAATGGCTTGGGAGCTTTTTCCATGGACGGTTACGAACTAACGCCCCCGGTGATAGTTGAGGAGGATACCGAATCCACTCCTGCCGAATCGGCGGTTCTGAATCGGCTCAAAAAAGGATTTATTCGTTTCAAGGAGGAAAAATTCCTGTAAGTTTCAACATTCTGCAACTACTCTGTGATTTGCAATTTCTGATTTGTTATTAGAGTTCTTAGCTCCTTCCATTCTCAGATCGCCTTCGATGCATGCAACCAGTGGACTTGTACTAGGATAACAGTCTTCTGTTTCAGCTAGTCCTCAAACATATGCACCTTTTATGCTGAGCCTTCAAGACTGGACAGAAACTGCTCAGGGAAGAACACAGCATTATAAGGAGTTTCACGAACTCTTATTGCTGTTCAGCATACGCAACCTTCTGAGATTCTACTCTTAGCAACTGGTAGTGTAATATGATGAGGGAGTCAAAGACAAGAGATCAAAGCATTGGATCTAACTTGACTAATCTTGATGAGAGAAAACATTCTGATCAGGATCAGGACTCTTGTATCTTTGTTAACGAAACATCTCATGTGGTTCTATCCATTATGCAAGAATCATGATTCATGGTGGTCGTGTGTTCAGTAAGGAGTCAGAGCTGTTTTCAAGGCTTGCAGATGGTCAAAAGCCAAAGGTACCGTAGTCTTCAATGTCCTACAAGCTCCATTCCCAATCAGTTTTTCCCTGATATCTTCTCGAATATCACAGAAAATAGCTCCTGGTGTATGTCAGGCTGCTGGGTGACATGGTTGTGGATGAAACAACAGGTGTTTCTTTCTCTATGCATGAGCCACAAAACTTCAGAACTGGCTGCCACTAAGCAAAATTGATTGTTTTGTCCCTTATGCAGGTTATGGTGATAGGATGCTGCGATTCACGGGTTGATCCAACAATGCTCATGGAATTGGAACCAGGGGAGGTTTTCACACTGCGAAATGTTGCCAATTTGGTACCACCCTGGGAGAAAGAGGTACACCCTGTTGCAAGAGCATATCTACTACATTTGAGACAGAAATTGGTAGTTTTTGGAGTTATTGTACAAGTTTTCCTTAGGAGGTTGAAGTACATCATCTTTTCAAGGGTGGACTCTATAGACTGTCTTATCATCTACAGATTGACAGTTTGTTTCTGGAGTGATGTCTTCTGATTATGAGGGCTGCAAGTGTAGAAGTAGGTAACAATTCTCTGTGAGTCAGATTTAGAATTGTTAAACTGGTCCATAGTTGCAAGTGGAGGATTTTGTACTTTCAGGAACTGCATTGATATGCTAAAGACCTATATTTATTCTCAACCCAGAGAATGGTATGCTCTTGTATCTATATTGTGACCTAATGTCGTTGTGAGGTGGGGTTGTAGTTCTTGCCCTCGGAGCCATGGGCTCACATGCTCAATGTTTGTGTGTGTAGGGTACTTACCATGGAACAAGTGCAGCTCTGGAATTTGCTGTCATGGGCCTTCAGGTTTTATTCTCTGAACATGACAGCACAAGTTTATAGCAAGGTGCATTTGAAGTTTGATGGCAGCTTGAGTAACCTCAACATCCTGTTGTATTGATCACAAGAAATGTCACTTGTGGATGGATGTCAGGTTGAGCATATTATTGTGCTGGGACACAGACACTGTGGAGGGATTCGAGCTCTTATGACTCGTTCTGATTTCAGCAGGTGCACACTTTTCTTTGACATTCATCAGATGAAAACTGCGATGTATTGGAAAAACTGGTCCTTCTAATGCAGGTTGCCAGGTTTGATGGCCTGAGGGTTTGGTCTCACCTTGTTTAGCTGATAGAATTTGAGACATCAATGACATCATTTTCACCTTGTAACTGCAATATATCATTGATGTGATTGTGATGCATTGTTTCATGAAGCTACAAGATGGAAACATTGCTTTGCAAATAGAGCAAAACCTCAGTGCCCAATGCAATTCAGTCAATTACTTCAGTAGGTGGAAACTTGAAACTGGCAATTAAATACAATCTCATGACTCCAATGGCTTTGAGGGGGCTAGTTTAATTCTCACTACCAGGACAGGAAATGAATACTTCATTTCAAGTCTTAGCTTCAAGGTATTTCTGGACTGTGTCAGATTCTTTGCAGAACATATGAGCAGGTTCAGAATGTTGCAAATGTTGCCATCTAAATAGAACATATGAGTTGGGCACTATCCTTACCATTGCAGATGTACATACAATTTTCTTGAATTTGCATAAAGTCAACTGCCACTTGTGCTGTAATGGTGAACACAAACTTCTGTTTGGGGTTTGAAGATCACAGCTCTCAACAACTATTCTTGCGAATCTTCCAGTGTTTTGGCAATTGACAAATGTCATAAAGCGAGTATTTCAACATTGACACTTTAGTGCACTCATGCTGTTCTTGCAGTGATTTCATAGGTAGCTGGATGAAGATTGGAATGTCAGCAAGGGAACATACTTTGAAGCTTATGGCTGGCAGATCTATCACAGATCAATGCCGCTTCTGTGAGCAGGTGAAGTCTCTTCTTTCTCACTCTCTCCTTTGTTTCAAAGTTGACACTTTACTTCTATACAAGCTAAAATATGTTGATGTACCCATAGTAACAAAAGTTTGTATGTACAGGAGTCCATAAACGTGTCTCTGGCAAACCTCTTGACATTTTCATGGATTGAAGATCGAGTCAAACAAGGAAAACTGGGACTCCATGGCTGGTATTACGATTTTGTAGATGGTTCCATGACTAGCTGGGAGGTGAAAAGACAACAATATAGACCAGCAACTCATTTATCACCAGCACCAATGAGTACAACAGGTTACCATTGATTAGCTAACATGGGCCTGACAAGGTTGTAAGCACCCCTTGTTCCCATTGCAATCTCAACATTCTATCTGCTGAAGAACCAAGGAGAACTAAATCCACTCACAAGGACTAGTAGCTCCGTTTTACTAAATTGGCAACTGATGATCAAGGATGAGTTTCCTGTACCCAGTAAAACATACAAATCATGTAGGTGACAGGACAATTCCATGTTGCTATTCTTCCAGTATAATGAATATCATTAACAGCACCTCAGCTCAAATCACTGCACAGAGGAGGGTGCAGACTGATCCAGCTACCAAAAATTGATTGGCAGTTTGGAATCAGAAACATTGACTGTGCCATGTTTCATTGACTAAGATACAGGAGGCAGTTGTATTCTGCCAGAAATAACTAGAAAGGTTTGGTTTTCAAGCCTTGGTTTAGAACTTGATGCACATATGTTGCTGTTGCCCTATGTGGGTGTCGCCACCTGAAGGTGTAGTAGATTGCAGAGATTTCCTGCTTTCTTCAATGCTTGTTTTGCTGATGTAGGCCTCAAATGTCTAATGTTTACTTTTGGGTTTCTGTGTCATTACTTCCCAATCACTTGTCAGAATCTAGTCATTCAGTCATGTCTGCACACAGAAAACAGGAATTAAAGCAGCATTTGTAGAGTTTTCTTGCTTGTTAGGTATTTTCCATCTTTTTTGAAATTGAATTCCTGATTGGTTAGCAGTCACTTCTCATCCACAGGTATAGTGTTTACAGCATAAGAGACTGTCACTAGTTGGGCTCAGCTTGATTCAACGACTACATGGTTGATGTATTTGATGAGTGGAAGATCATTAGCAATGTTGAAAACTCCATTCATGAACAAAGTGACCTCTGGAATAAATATTATGATGAAGCTGAGCTGCTCTCCACTAGTAGATTGCTGTTGTTGATGTTGTTGAAGTTCTGGAAAGAAGAATTCTGAAACAGAAAATAGGAAAGAAAAAGGTAAATTGCAAACGCTGCATGAATAGGGGTGGGAAAGCTCTGAAGTTGTGGTCGAGAGCTGCGTAAATAAGAAAGCAAAAGGCAAGCCGAGTTGGATTTCGTAAGAGTGAAATATGGAAAGGGAGAGAAGACCAACACCGTAAACCCTAACCCTAACTCCTGAACTCCGAACTTACGAGGGCTTTTGCATGTTCTTTCTCTCTGTAAGTACCAGCGCCCTAAGTCTCGAGCAACTCGGCCGTAGATGGCTCTCTCTTGTCCTGGTATAGTTTGATTCGCAGATCTCGAGGGAGGGAGAGGAAGGCTTCGTATGAGAGATAAATTGGAATCTGTGTTAGAGTTTGTCGGATTGTAGTCAGAGCTTGCAATTGGAGATGGAGCCGTAGAATTTGTGAAGTGTCTAAGAGGCAAGCACCTGCAGAATTTTGTGCGTGTGTGTGTGTGAGAGATAGAGGGAAAGGTTTAGTCGCAAAGCTTACATTCTTCTGCTGCAGGGGATTTGAGAGAGGGATCTTTCAAGCCGGAACTCTTGTGCTGTGGTGCACGGCAAACATGGAAAGGTCGGTAGACTTAGCTCTTTCTGCTGAACCAGAAGGATGCGATCCAGAAGACCGCAGAGTGTTGTCGAATGTCCAAATTTTCAGGGAGGATGTTGTGACGTCCCTTGCGTTTCTTCCTCCACGAATAGGTTTGGTCGTCAGAGTGGGAGGAGATTCCGATAGTGACGATAGTGACGAGAGTGAAGATGAGGACGATGAAGAGGAGGATGAGGAGGAGAAGAATCGTGAGCTTTCGAAAGGCTATGCTCGTGTTGTGTGGTTGAACTCCACAAAGACTACTGAAGAGGTGAGTAAACTGGAGGTTGTTGATCGTGCCTTCATGCATGGGGATATTGTAGCATCCGCAGCAACGCCACTGGGACAGACTGGTACCGTTGTGAATGTAAATATTTTTGTGGATTTGGAGCTCTCCAAGAACATGCCAGAAAGATTTGTGCGGGATGTCGATAGTCGGATGCTACGGCGTGTGCGAGCTTTCAACCCTGGAGATTATGTCATTCATTGCCACTGGCTTGGCCGTGTTGAAGATGTTATCGACAACGTCACAGTGCTGTTCAAGGATGGCAGCAGATGTAAGGTATTCCAAGCTGACCCAGACCGACTTGTTCCTGTCTGTGAGAATCCTCTGGATGATGCAGAATCGCCCTATTACCCAGGTCAGCGAGTACGTGCAGCATTCTCTGGGATTTTCAAAGGTGCAAAGTGGCTGCGGGGAAGCTGGAAGGGTAATCAAACAGAAGGGACAGTTGTGGACATAGAGATAAACTCCGTGCTAGTTCACTGGATTGGTGCATCAGCTACACACTCATCTGCAGTGCCCACTGAGCAACAAGACCCTAAAGATCTTGTCCCAATGATGTGTTTTGTCCATACAAACTGGCAGCTTGGAGACAGAACCCTATTGCCAGAGGGGAAGGCAAAGGTCACTGTTGCGAGAACTAGGGACATTGGAGCTCTGACAGTAGATGAGGATATGGAAGAATGTCTGGAAGATGAAACACAGCAGACTGAAAAGAATTTGTTGATGCCAAGTAGTCTTGACCTATCTCCCGCTACTTCGTCAAGTCCAGTAGCTTCACTCATGGATGGAGGTGTTGCTTCAGGATCATGTAGCTCTTGGTGTGCAGCTCCAGATTCTAAGGAGTTTCAGCAGCGACGGCAGCAGCGATTGGGAAAGCGGCGGGCAGGTAAACAGCAGCCGAGGCGGGCTGCAAAGAAGGACCAAGAAGTGTTGAAGAAGGACAAAGTGGCAGAGAGGTCGGCTTTGGTTGTTAGTACAAGGACTGTTTTGGATGTGCTGTGGCAAGATGCGACACGATCAAATAATGTCAGTGCGTGCTCCCTCATACCAGTTGATCATCTTGGGGACCATGACTTCTGGCCTGAGCAGTATGTGTTGGAGCGAGGTGCAGATGGAGAAGGACTGGAAAATGAGGTTCGGCGTGCAGGTGTGGTGAAAAGTGTTGATGCAAAGCAACGCACAGCTGTTGTGCGATGGTTGAAGGCAGTAGAGCACCCTGAGGAGCATCAAGAATTTGATAAGGAAGAGACTGTGAGTGTGTATGAGCTTTTGGAGCACCCTGACTATACATATTGTTTAGGAGATGTTGTAATTCGCTTACCTGCAGGACAGAGCAGTGTCCATGGCCCTGGAGATGCATCTGAGGTGGGAGAGACATTGAGTTTACAAGGCACTGCAGAGGCAGTGTCCATGGATCTTGTGGTTGATGCTCCAGAAGAACAGAAGAGCTTGGAGCAGCAAGGTTGCACAATATCAATTGCCCAAGATTCTAAGCTGAAAGGGATGGATGTTTCATGGGTTGGTTTCATTGTTGGGCTTCAAGATGGAGACATTGAAGTTGCATGGGCCAATGGTGTGGTTTCCAAGGTGGGACCACAGGCAGTATATGTGGTAGCCCGTGATGATGATGATATTTCATCTGCACATACAAGTGACCTTGATGATACAGAGGAGAATGATGGCGATGATGATGCAGCCAGCTGGGAAACTGTAGACTCTTCTGATGAACGTGATCAAGCAGCTGAGGACCTGGGAGACAGTGACCCAAGTGACACAGATGCAAACAAGGAAATTTCGTTACCAGTCCCGAGTACCAGAGAAATTCCTGGGGAAGGTGGTACTTCAACTCCTTCCAGGCCTGCACGATTTATTGGCCCAATTGCTGCAGCAATAGGGCTTGTCTCAAGAATGGCGTCAGGAATTCTTGGCTTCAGGGATGCGAACAAGTCTGTTTATCCAGAGGAAATAGGAGTTGCTGGGAAACCAGATTTAGAAGAGCTCCTTGACAGGAATAGTGACCCACGTCAGTCACATGATTTCTCATCTCCAAGTGCTAGTGATGCTCTTCGAAAACTTGACACTGCAGCAGAGTCTGAATTGAAAGATGATGAGGAGGGGTCTTCCTCCACAAGAAACCATGCTGAGGAGCGGCCCCTGATTGCGAGTGGGAGGTCATTGGGTTCATCACAGCATGTAAAACCAGTGGATATTTCAGAGTCTCTAGACTTGCACAGAGACCTAAAACTTGCCACAGAAGCTGGCAGCGAAAATGTATTGTCTTTCTTACGGCCTGAGGCGTTGCCTGAAGCTCAGAGAGATGAGTTGCAGAGGAAGATTGTTGATTTCGAGAGTATAAAGCACTTTGACAGTGTAATGGATCCGTTGGATCACCATTTCATTGCTGAGACTGCCCAGGCAAGCAGTGACCGAAGATGGGTGAAGAAAATACAGTCCGAGTGGAGCATTCTTCAGAGGAACCTCCCTGATACAATCTATGTGCGGGTTTATGAAGATCGGATGGATTTGCTGAGAGCTGTTATTCTGGGTGCACCAAGCACACCCTACCATGATGGCTTGTTTGTTTTTGATTTTTATTTTCCCCCTGGATATCCCCATACACCCCCTCTAGCACACTATCACTCAGGTGGATTACGACTAAACCCAAATTTGTATGAGAATGGTAAAGTCTGCCTCAGCCTGCTCAACACATGGACAGGTCAAGGTACAGAAGTATGGAACCCATCAACATCAAGCATTCTTCAAGTTCTTGTCTCAATTCAGGGTCTTGTCCTGAATGCAAAGCCCTATTTCAATGAAGCTGGATATGACCGCCAGGTGGGCACTGTGGAGGGTGAGAAAAATGCTGTTCTGTATAATGAGAATGCATTCTTGTTGTCTTGCAAGTCCATGCTGTACCTGCTCCGTCGACCTCTGATGCATTTGGAGGTCCTTATTCAACAACATTTTGTGCAACATGGAGCTGGACTGTTGAAGTCATGTGAGGCATACTTGCAGGGAGCTCTGGTGGGCTCTTTGGCAGATGATAATAATTACTCGACAACAGTGACAGATAGCAAGCTGGTGGCAGTTGATAAAAGCTCAGCTGGCTTTATTCTTATGCTGACCAAGCTTCACATTAGGCTAAAAACAGCATTTACAGAACTTGGGGTTGATTGCAGTTTGTAAACATAAGAAGACAAAGAATGCAACTGTGACCATAACGTCAACCAAGAATCGTCATTGGTATGTTCTTTTTCTCCTGGTGTAGCCATGATTTCTTTTTCTGTTAAGCAATAATCACTGTTGAGGTGGGATTGTGTGTGCCAGTTGCCAATCATGTTTGATAACATGAATTGAAGCTGTGTGCTCTGCTCCACCTGTACACATCCTGATGGTTTTCACATGTGAAAACTGAGGAGAGATTGCTTTTGAAAGAAACATTAAGGTCTGGGGTGGCTAATTATCGCATTTTCTTGATCACATTACATGACATTATATCCTGTGGTCATTCACTCATAATAGTGACCAAAATGTGTCTTTTAACCAAGGCAGATTTTGTTTTTAAATCATTGAATCTGTGGCCCCAGACCTTAATGTCATGTAATGGCCTTGCCCTTTTATGTTGGGTGAAACCCCTAGCTAGCCCTAATGGGGTTGCTGGCACATTACCCAAAATAATGGGCAAGGGCTTGACCATTCTAAAGTACAAAAAGTTCACATGTGGGAAAACCGCGGGCTACTTTTGTGGCAGCAAGTGAGTAGGTGAATCATTGTAAAATTAATTAATTATGTGGGTAACTTTCATAATTAATTCTCCCACTGATGTGCTGCCACAAAACATCAATTTAGTTTATGCTTTTGATTCATTGGTGTTTCACACCATCACTTGAAATTTTGCACGCATAATGTATGTTTTGATTATGTGTATGCCAATGTTGGTGTTGTATATTGGTCTATGCTTGGTATAAATGTAAAAACATTGGTGTAAAGGACCTTACAGGCTGGTATGAGCTGAGACAATACCAGCCTTGTAGCAACCTGAGGTAAGGTGAAGTATATTCCAGCCTTATACTGGTTTCAATACCAGGTGTATAGTATACACCTACCGCATACCAGCCTTGTACCAGTTTCAATACTGGGTGTATAGTGTATACCTATTGCATACCAGCCAAAATCAATCTTGGACCCAAGTCCTGGTCTAGGCTGGTATGGAAGTTTTACAAAGGACCCCATACCAGGACCAGGGTGGGATCAAACTTTCTAGAGTACCCAATACTAGGATCAGTATGGTATACACTTGGTACCACACCAACACTAGTACATACTTGCCAAGGCTTAGATAACATTTGGATTAAATTGAGACCCAAATGATTGGACTTTACAGTAATCAACCTGATAAAAATGGTTGTTTGAGGTTCATTTTCATTTTTGGTTTGACATGGTAGTTTGTGATATTTATTTGGATGGAATTGTCGAATGTGATAATAAGATATAATTGATAAATGAATCATGAATTTGCGACCCTCCATCAAATCCATTCACATGATCACATTCAAAAAAAATTCGCAAACAATGTAATGTGGTTTGTGTTAGGTAGTTAATTGAAAGAAATTAAACTTTTCTAATATGAAGTTATGGTGTTTTGGGTGTCATATACTAGATGAGTTCCTTCTTAAGTTGTAAGCCTTGATAAATTTTCTAGAAGGTTACAGGATTTGACTTGGGTTTAAATTCACTTTGAGTGGGTCATATTCATCAGAATGGTCGATTCATAAACTTCAAGCACAAAGTTACTACTATTTGTTTCATGGACCATAGAAAATTGACCAAGTTTATTTCCTTTTCGTCACAATTCATGACATGACAATAACTTCTCATGATGTGGTCAACCAAATTAAAAGGAAAATTAAAATGTCTTTCCACTAGAGTTTTAATTTAATTATTTGAAAATTTTGTTTAGTTCAAGGATCTATATTTATATCATCATGATATTTGAGTCTCAACATATTATACTTCTGAATCTCAAAATCTAATCCTATGAATTAAAATTATTGAAATGTCAATCTTAGACTCATGTTCATCCAATTGAGATTCTATAGTAAACCCCCTTTATAATCATGCCCTTGGTAATCACTTTTTTTGTGACATTAATGAATTGTGATTTGAACGTGTATAATCACATTCTATGTAAACCTTTACAAGATTATAGGCAAAAAAAGTCCTATAAAACAGCTCTTTTATGCTAAAAGACAAAGTTTAAATTTCCTACATGGGTTATTATAAGTTTTATTATTTATTATTAGACTTGAAGAAGGTTGTGATTTCTGCCTATTTTAATGTGACAATTTACATTAAGTTTGAGCTCTTTAATTTTGTATCTTTTCAATTAATTTTTTTTAATTAAGATTTTTTGTTTTCTTAACAAGTTCACATATCTTTTGCTTGTTTGCATTATAAGATTGTTTTTCTTTTCTTTTCAATTGGATTCATTGTTGTTAATTTGCACAACTTGAACACAAAACAACACTAACATTGCCAAAGGGAACTACAATTTACAAAACCTTAATATTTGCCCTAGATTTCTCCCATTATAGTCACATTTACAAATAAAGCTTTGCATAAATTTTGTGCTACTAATGAGTGTCATAATAACTTTAAAAAATGGTGTTTCTCACTAAAACAGATGATTACCAAAAAATGTGTGACACAAACAAGAATGTGATTAAAATGGGCGTGATTATAAAGGGGGTTTATTGTATTTATGAATTGAAAACTAATTGAATTTTGCGAAAAAATGTATTAATAGTGAAAAAAAAGTGCAATGAGTAGGCAACAATGGGTCCACTTCCCTCATGTGAACTTTTGACAATAGTATCAAGATGTGAAAAAGGATTTCAACATTTTGTTGAACCTAAATTTTTACGTGGAAAATTTATGAATTCAAATTGATTCACAAAATGGTGATAAAACATGAGTTTGATAATTATTTTGGTTAAATAAAAAAATTTGTAGCAAACTTGCAACTTTGAAGAAGAATTCCTATTTCAATTCCAAGGATTAAATTTTTAAAAATTTTATTATCCTATTTACAGCATGTTACATTTCTCAATAGAAAAATTCAATTGAGCTACAAGAGCTTGGAAACCACTTTAAGCATTTTTACAACTATCTACTTTTCCAAATTTAATTTTTTTTTTCATGAAACTATATTTTAAATCCTAATTCTCATTATGTTTGATCCCAAATTTACACCCACCAAATCAATTGATAAATGGTTACTAAAACAATGATACTTTTTGGACTATTGCCCAAGGTGGATATTGTTAATTCCAATTTGTTGTGATTATTAATTTAATACTGTACTTTAGTACTCAATAATGGTGTGCACATACAAGCCATCCCCAATCTTTTAGGCATGAGTTCAGTTGGGATGTATAACGAAGTTGGATTTTTTCATTTTGAAATGATTTCCAACAATTAAACACTTTTAAATGCCATTTTGAGAGCATTTAAATTTTTAAAAATTGACTAAAAATAATTTAGAATTTATTTGGTCAAATTTTAATGCACAATATTGTTGATGGCATGTTGTCAAGCACCAAAGTGGCATGTCACTGTAACATTTCATTTTAAAATCATTTGTCACATTGGTTCATGACACCATAAATACACCTAAACATTGTTTGTAAAATTTAAAATGAAAAATGAAGTTCAAATCTTACTTTACCCGATCATAAATGCCTTTAAGAGATTATATGTACATGTACTAAAAGAAATACTATCTTTTGCAACTTGTCTTATGCAACTAAAAAATGTTGCATGCAATCATTATTTAGTTAAATGTGACATGTGTAGTTGCATAAGACAAGTTACAAAAGACAATTTTTCTACTAGTCATGTGAAATATTTTTTGTAATAAATTAAAAGGCTATTTATATGAGTGAAAGTATGTTTGATAAATTTTATACATACAAGCTATTATGTGTTTCATCAATTCATGCTTTTAAGACATGTAAAAATTTATTTTCATAAATGTATTTTGGCTATTTCAATCTATATGTAGGTTTGGAAAAAATACCAAACCTTTGCCAAATTATGGGAAAAAGTAAAAGAATTAAGCAAATTTTTTTGATTTGAAAACAAATTAAGAAGTTTAACCCTAGGGGGACATTTAGTGCAAAATTTGAGATCTACGTGCATCAAACAACCATTTTTAGGGGGGTATTACATAAATGTCTAACCTATTTTTTTATCACCCTATTATGATCTAATTTTTTAATATATACATATTAAAGCCACCTTATATTAGTTATAATCTAGTATTTTAGATTATTACATAATTTATATTAGAATTAAATTGATTATTTGAATAAAATTTACCCTATTTTTAAACTAGTTAACTTATTATATTTATTCAACAACCAATATATTGCACCCTATGTTTTGACTCACATATTTTTTACTTTTTTTTACTAATGTGCCTTGGGAGTTTAACCTGAGAAAACATTATTTAAACAATCTTACAACCTCTTCCTCTCCCATTAATCTAAATAGTATTAAAATTTGGAATGTATTTTCAATTGATTAAGAGTTTGAAAATGAAAGTTTTGTCAATTGCAAGTTAATGTGGTATGCAAATTAATCTAATTATGCATCATGTTCATCTTGACTAAATAGAGATATTTAGTGTGTAATATCAGAATATAAGTAACAAACACCTAGAACATAATTTAAGTACGTATCTTGGACTTTAAAAATAAATAGTGATGAAGTATGAAAACTGAATAATTGAATGGATTTTAAAATGATGAATAAATGGATGATTAAATAAAAGCCACTTGGCTTTAATGTACTTAAAACCCCAAGAAGCATGCACATAGATAGCACATGGGTCACAATAGAATAATCTAAGGCATTGAAAGTAATTCTCCATGCTTTACTCCATGATTGGAACCACTATTTTTGTTGGGGGTGGATTTTTTCAGTTCTGAGATGAAAAATATGATTTAAGCACATACAAATGATATTTTGTGAAAACAAAATGCCCTATTTGCCAAATTTTGAAAATAATAATTGAAAATTGTAAGATATTTACAACAAGTTCTAGCAAGTAGCCAAAACGTAAAAGGAATCTTAAAAATTTCTATAGCCAAATTTGGCTAAATGTTCTTGTGGATCATCCTTAGTTTGAAGACATTACAAAATTGGAAAAAAAAGGAACTTCCTTATTAAAATTGCAAGAAAATTTTAGCTTTGAGTAAATACATGGTTAAGTGACCCACTTTTTACATTTGGAAGACTTCACATCTTACATCAGTTAAAATTTATGTATATGTAATAATTATCAAATTATAAATACTTCGATTATCAAAAGTATAGGTAGAGCACTTTCTAAATATCATTAAAAACATGATTGGTCTAAAAATTCATGTGAAAATTTGAATATGAAATGAACTCTAAAAAATCTAAAAATAACAAAAATAATTCGTCCAACCGTTCTCCTATACAATTTAATGATATAAGTTCCATATTCCACAAATATTCTAGTTGTAGAAATAATGCTACCCCATTAATTTCTTTGAAAGGTTTTGTGCACATGTGCTATTCTGTGCCAATGCAAGCAGAAACATTTTGAACACCTAAATATTTTATAATCCTTCTATATAAATTGGCTATTTTTGCTAGGACCTGTTGTAAAATTTTGGCAATTTAAATTATTTTGTGAAATTTGGCAAATTAGGGTGCTGTCATGTTTCAAAAATATTTTGCTTGTAAATTGCAAGATCTCCACTTCAAAATGCAAAAATAGAATGTGAAAATAAAGTTTTGGCATCATTTATGTGCATGTACTTATGTGTGTGACTTTGTTAGTTTCAATAGTGTTGGTGTTGATTTAAAAACACATGATAGCCATCTTTTGCATAAAAATCTTGTACAATGTGTGTTGAAATCATATTTTTGAACTCGAAAAAACACAAAAGATGACTAAAACTTACAATTCATTGAATAGGCACCACAGTGAGACTAAAGTTTAAATTTACTTGGATTTAAAATTTACTTTCTTGTGTTTATGTTGAAAATTGAATCATTTTGAGCTACAATTTCTGAACAACTACTTCTCATGCTAACTCTATCATGCTTCCACTTTGTAAACACCATTGAAACAGTATGATGCTATAAGTATAGTTGTGCTGATCTCAATTTGCCTGCACTATTAAATGACCTCAGTCATGTCCTGATGTGTCCAACCTCCAAAATGCAATATCCTACTTCAGAAGGAGGTTATTGACTGTCCTAGTATCCTCCATTAGACTGGCCCATGATTACTAGCTAACTTTCTGGAGTAGGCTACTACCCTTTTATAAGGAAAATAAATTGACAGAAATAGGGCAGCCTGAGTACCAATCGAACAAAAATACATGAGCCTGTACAATGACAAGTTACAACCCCACCAGCTCAAGGAAGAAACTTTGGTGAACAAATCATGAAAACCTCGAAACACCATCACTAAAAACCCATAACATGTTAGAATCAACAAAAAAGACCAGTGGCCAGTTTTTTTGAGTAGTAAAACATTACAGCCTAGAAAAATTGTACAGCTCGAGATGTATATATAAGCAAAATTTAATCGCCCTTTAAAGTCCCTGCTTATATGTAATTGCTGTTAGAATACCACATCAAACACTTAGAAAAATTCATATAAACATCAACCAGTTGCTGTAACTATGATCTTGCCTATTGTGGAGTTTTCTTTAAAATTTCAATGTTCTAGACAAAAATTCAAATTCCTGGACAAACATATTTAACTTTCTAGAAACAAAAAGCTATTGAATGTGCTATTAAATCATAGCCAAACACTATCAAAGTCACATACACTTCATGAAGACATATATCATAGTACCTTGGCAGCTTTGACACTAATTATTTATTTCCAGAAATGTTGAAAATTTCAAATTTTGATTTTCTCATAAATTATTTTTATTGTGAAGGGAAGTAACAAATCTTCAAGAATATTTTATTTGTCAAAATGAAATTTTTTAAATTAATTAATTGTTCAACATACATGTGTCAAAGTTGCCAAGGTCCTATGATACACAAATGTTGCTAGAGACTCCAAGCTTCACTCCCCATGTATATGAGGCTCCAAAGTCACTCCATGGGATAAAATGAAACCACAACCCCCTCCCCCCTCCCCCTTCCCCTCCCTTCCCCACCCTCCTCTTCCAAAACATAAAATAACTCAAACCTTACTCACACTAAACTTTGTTTCAACAAAATAATAAATCCTCCCAAAAAATATATATATATCCCAAGTAAAAGATACTTGACATTTAGCAGCTCCTGGTATATGATGATCTGATATGATGATAATATATATTCACAATTTGTTCAATTCCAGATCAAGCTGGAGCCTAGCTAGTAACCTGCAAAGTCTGTGGCTAACTTGAAAAGTTGCTTAAAAAGTCTTCTATTTATCAAGAATTGAAATGTACAATGTGTTCTAGTGACAATGTGCAGAATTCTGGAATCATTCATAAGAGGTGGAATAATATTCCTGCACACAATGAAGGTCGAGTTTTGATTGACACCAGACTGCCTGCAACTGAATCTCGTTCTTGCAACCACATCATGAGCTTAAAAATTATCGTTTTTGCATTCTAATTTAGTCATTGCAACTGCCAGATTAATTCCCGAATCAGCAGTAGCTAGCTCTGAGAGAGAGCGACTTGAATCTGCGTGACTTGAAGAGTATTCAAGAGTAAATTTGCCATTAATTCTTCAAGAAATTTGGATGCCGACATGATGATAATATGATCTCCTCAAGAAATTGGTTGCCCAGCAGAAGGGAGTGCAATCAAAGTCAATTTAAAGGAGAGGGAAAAAGGGCGTCAGATCATAGTAGTCGAAGAAGCCATAAAGGGCGTCAGATCATAGTAGTTGAAGAAGCCAAAAAGGACGTGAGATCATAATCGAAGGAACCAAAAAGGGCAACAGGTCCGGAGCAGCGTGAATAAATAAGATACACATGTGCAAGGACGTCCGACTTCTTGCAGCAGAGATGAATATAGTATGCAATACATTGGGGTATAACGTTGAAGATTAATCTGGCAGCTCAGTTAGTAGTAAATCCCATTCAAGTGGGAGGGGCGATGACCATGATCTCAAGAAATTGACTTGGATTGCACCACACCAAAGGGATGCGATGCGATCCCCGTCAATTCAGGCCCCAAAAAACGGCGCCAGAGAGAGATCATAACCAAAGGAGCCAAAAAGGATGTCAGGTTTGGAGCATAAACTTGTCTGGAACACTACCTTTTAAGGTGTGCAAGGGCCAACTTCTGCAGAGATGATGTGCATGGGGTACTCGGAAGAGTTGGCGTACTCGAAAGCGACGCTGTCTCCAGCAGCCAGAGCGGCACCATTCATAACAGAGCAGTCGTTGTAGCTGAGTCGCTGGAACACCAGATCGTCCAGTGGTCTGGCGGACGAGAACGCCTCGCATGCCACATGTATGTTACTCACTTCACATCTCGGGTTCAGACACAAGTTCACGATCTGTACCGTGTATGCTGGGATGCCGTTGTTGTAGCCGCTTAGTCCCTGTGTTATGCTCAGATCTGCCACAGAGCACAATGGCGTTGAAGCTCGCAACTTCCTGTGGATGTAGCTGTACTTTGCCGGATAAGCTGAAGCAGCAGCTGGTCCCAGCTGCGATGATTCTTCGTCAGTTCTGATCAGCTGTGGAGCTGTAGGATCAGGCAACAAGTTGTTTTCGACAGAAATCAGCTGATCATGATCCAGTTTCGAGATCAACTCGCGTCCGCGACAGAACCCAATATTGGGACCCGCTAGCAGAACAAATAGGACTAGAGCGAAGTTGTAGAGTGGAAGTACTGCTGCTGCTGTGTTCAAGTAGCTGTAAGAATTTGTTGCCATGATCCTTGTGCTGTCGATCCACCTGCGATTGCAGAACCACCTAGCTAGTTGTATGAAGGTGCGTGATCGCGGACTGCAACTAGGTTAGCTCCTTCAGCAGCTGCATCGAGGCTGCAGAAGCTGCTGACCAGCTTCAAGTTCCGCAAATAATCAAGTACGGTGATCGGCACTAGCTGTATTCTGCAGTACTCGTTGCAATTGCATCACTGCTGCTGTATGAGTTTAGCAACCTGTACATTTATTCAGGAATCCTGCAGATAGTTAGAAAGCATGCAGCTGGGATAGTACTGCAGAAACGAAAGAGCTGCTGCCGCTGCCGCTATACTGCTTGGCTCCATTGCACTAGCAGTGTACTAGTGCAAATTCAGGAATCAACTGCACACCACCATATTCCACTGCATGCACGCAAGGAGCTCTTGGATGATTCCTTGTGGGAAAGTTGTCTAACTTTACCTCCAAGAATTGTAGCCTACAAAAGTAAGTAACAGGAAATTGTGCAACACAGGGACGGGGTTTTGCAACATTCCCATTAAGGAACCTCACAGGGAAAGTTCATCTAGAAGGGTTTATGTACAACTCTACCATATGACTACAAGGGGAAGTCGGTCATTTTTCCTCAAGGTTGGAAAGCACCTACGGGGGGGGGGGGAGACCATTTTTTTCCCTTGGACATTGGTTATAAGAGAGATTTCTAAAATGCCTGATAACTGAGAACTTTCCCATATATAACACACAGGGAGTTGTACGAGAACCCCTTTAGATCGTTCCCAAATTGACAAAAATGCAGTCACTCCTGGAAAACAACAAAACTTGAAGAAGTGGTCAAAGACGTTTCAAGAACGAAGAAATTATGAAGAAATGCTCACCTGCATGACAAAAATCATATCATCATCGGCATCGAAAGTATTACGTCCTTGGTTTGGAAACAGCAGCAGCCGGTCTTGGATGCTGCTTGAAGAAGCTTATCTTTGAGCTGCTGGGGCTTCTTCTTCATCGTTCAGTTGTGTCGAAGTGCAGAGTAAATTTTTTCATTCTCACGAGCAGCTCCACAACAAGATATAGAATACAACTCTGAGGACTGATCTAGTACAATATTATTTCATTGGCAAGAGTACCTGAAAAGTCAACAGTACAAGCGCCCCTGCAATTATCGATTAGAGATGGAATACAGCTGCTGCTGCTTCTGGGCTGCAGCTAGCTAGTCATGCTCACCTGTAGCTACTCCTCAACCCTAGTCTTGATCATTTCCCTCATACAGAAGACTCTGAAAACACTACTACTGACTATAACAAATTCCTCATCACATCAATCCTCATTTGATGAAGCACAAAAATCTTCTCCCAAAGTGCTATATATTACTGCAACCGATGCATGATGCAAGTCCTTAATGCATAGCTTTAAGGACATGCTGCAGGTGTGCTTGTTAACAATACCTGGTTTTAGATTTTGCATCGGATGATCTCCCACGAATCATGGTCTACTTGGTATTAATTTCTGCCATCTATTTGATCAGTACTCTCGTCCATGAGCAGCAACACTAGATCACCACGGATCGAGAAGATCACACTTGCTCTCCAAAAGTCACAGTTCTAACAAACAGAAGAAGGGTCCACCCATGCCAAAAGGATCCGATAGAGCCTCCTGAGGCAGTTCCTGAGTATTCTCAATAGGCTGATGTGACACTCTGCTCTTCAAACACCAAAGTTCTAACAAACACAGAAAAAGGGTCCAACCGTGATAAAAGGAGCAGACAGAGTCTCCTGAGGCAATTCTTGAGCCACCTTGACAGGCTGATGTGACACTAGCTCTCCAAACACCACAGTTCTAACAAACACACGCACAAAAAGAGTCCAACCATGCTAAAAGGACTCCAAACACACACAATTTTAACAAACACAGAAAAGTCTAACCATGCTAAAAAGGACTAGACAAATAGAGATTCCTGAGGCAGTTCTTAAATAGTCTCGACAGGTTGATGTATCAGCATGAGATAAATCAAAGAGCACTTGCCACTTATATTATAGAGCTCTATCAACTGAAACTGAGTCTCTAATTACTTGAGAAAGCTTCCCGAGACAATTCTTCGAGTACAATTCTTGAATAATCTTGACAAGATGATGTGATAGCACAAGGTTAATCAAACAGCACTTACATAGGGTTCTAGCAACTGAAAACAAACTTCTAGTCACTAACTTCAAGAGGAAGCTGGTGCAGCTAGCTGGCTGTTATAGCAGCTGCTTCATACAAGGTCTTACGCATCAGCTGCTGTACACACTCAGTTACTAGCTAATAAGTCAGTGCAACAAACACATCACAGTCATGAACACTAGCAACTCATCAGATCACAAGTTGAAAACGAATTAGCCGCTGCAGCAGCAGCTGCAGGTACATATATTGTGGACATGACTACCGCGAGACCATGATCACAAAGTGTACTTGTTTTCTTTCTTTTCCTCTCCTATTTTTTTTTATTTTTTTATTTTTCAGGAGGAGCCAATTTGATTAGCCCATCACCAATATTTTTGGAGTTCACACAGGGGCAACACAAAGTGTAATTGTCAAAGCTGTTATTATAAGTCCACGAAGCTTCCACAAAATAAAATAATTTAATTCAGAATAATTAATACAATTTGATACAAGAAGAAGAAGAGGAGGAGGAGGAGGAGGAGGAGGAAGAGGGGCCTGGAGCTGGGGGGGCACAGAGATTGGACACAGAGAGAGTACGTCAACAGTTTCAGCAGGTGATTTGCTCATAGTACGTGTGTTACAGGGGGAAAGAAAAACTAGAGTATTTGAACTGCGTCAGGGCACGAGGACAGCTGCGGCTGGAAGGAGCCGGATCTACTGGGATCTAGATTTTGGGCTGAATATCTCTATATATATATTTCCCTAAAGTTGCTCTGATCACTGATCAGAGTGTTTTTTTTTCCTTCAATTTTGTCAAGAAGGTCGACTGGCAATCATCTACAAGAGCCAAATTTGGTTAGAGGTTACACAGGAAAGTAGAAGAATTTTAGAATCCTGCTTGGTTCTAGCAATCTTCAGGGTCATTGTCTAAATATCTCTATATCTGACTTTTTTTTCACTTCAAAATATGGCGTGTATATTGTGTTTTCCTTTGCCCCCTTTGTACACTTTGCAACTGGATTTTTTTTTTGGGTCACCACAGTCTGAAATTTCGCCTGAAAAAGAAACACTGAATAGATCTGTCCAACCTCAAGCTCTTTTTTTGTTTGGGTTTCTTTATTATGAGTCCAAAACTTGATTGAATCTTTCTCTTTCTGTTCATGGGCCAAGCAGCGCCTGCAGCTGGCATGACATCTAAGAAATTTCCCAATGTTCTGCATGCCTGCATGACAGTGATCATTGCACGTAGGGTCTTAAGACCATAGTATCTGGGGTTTTTATTACCATAGTACGCTGACAGATTTTTCCGCACTAATTATATTATTTGTAGAAATGTTGAAATTTCGTTTCCAAAAAGTGCATTTTTCCAAAAACCAGAATTCTGGGAAGGAAATCAAAGAATCTTTTCAAGTGCCCATGAATATTCTCTTTTTTGCACCGAATCTTCAAAACTAATTTATTATTTCACAAACATGTGTTGAAGCTGCCCCTATACTATGTTACCCACTTTGTGAAAAATACATTTGAAGCAGAAGAACAAGCTTGTAATGGCCCTTAACCCTGGCCCCTCTCCCTCCCACGTTTGTGGCAAGCTCAAACCAGTGTTGGGCAGCTACTAGAAATAGGAAAAGAACCCAGCGGTTATCAGGGGTCTCCCTTTGTGGCAAATTCAAATC
>Ga0116231_10003660_pt1 | contig 31710 bp, 18 predicted proteins | sample S1TSphgellanicum_2_FD_89695 | JGI IMG/M metagenome (GOLD analysis project Ga0116231, IMG submission 89695) | Host-associated microbial communities from peat moss isolated from Minnesota, USA - S1T2_Fd - Sphagnum magellanicum MG | ecosystem: Host-associated > Plants > Peat moss > Unclassified... | reverse complement strand
GAGCTTACTTTCAAGCTTTCGCTTTGCCCTCTCATTTTTGGCTCCTACTTTTGCCCTTTCATTTCAAATGATTTCTCCTAACATCTTCTTCTTTTCAAACAAAAAAAAAAAAAAACAAAATGAGAAAAAAAACCATAGAGAAGAAAAAAATGCAGAAAAAGGAGGGAACTTACCTCTTTTCAAACAGAAAAAAAGAAAAAAAAACATAAAGAAAGGAGGGAGTTTATCTCTTGTCAAACAGAAGAAAATAAATAAATAAATAAATAAACCACAAAGAAAAAAAGATCATAGAAAAGAAAAAGAAATGTAGATAAGATAATCTTTTCTCCCTTCTGCATTTGGGATGAAGCACTCCTCTTCCTTTTTCCTCTCCAGATTCCTTCAACGTTGAGCTCTCCACCTTCCTCAAGCCTTGTGTCTACATCTCCTCGAAACTCTATGTTACTCAAGCTCATGAGCTCTTCTAAGCTTTGGAGATGGAGTGAGTAGGAAATGAGGTGAGGGAGGCAGGAGGGTGGAGGTAGGTAGGAGGGAGGGAAGTAGGTAGTAGGGGGGGGGAGTAGGTAGGAGGGAAAAATTTTGGGGCAGAGAAGGGGGCTGAAAAATCCCTGGGCAAGGCAAGAGGATGTGTTTTTGGTTCATCCCCAAAACAGCTTGAACGGCCTCATCCTGAACTGGGGCATTGGTGGCTGTTGTTTCACTCCAGCCATAGGGCATCAAAGGCGTAACTGGGATGAAATTTTACGAAACGAAATAATTGGGACCCAAACTAGGTTTCCCACCAAACTGAGTTTCATCCTATCTTTCCTTTTTCCTGAGCGCCTCCACTACTGCTGCATATATTTTCATTGCTCCTACCTGTACAACTACTGTAGTTCGGTACTCTCGAACATTGTGCATGAAATGCTGAGTTTCAGCATTTCATTCTGAGATTTAATAAACTTTCCTTACTTTGTGGATATCACTGAAAGAGAGGGTGACTTTATGGATAACTTTATTATGTGAGAGTACACTGCCTCTTTCTGCAAGATGGCAGTCTCCAGTAAACTGATGCGCAACAACATTTGCCCTCTATGGAAGGAAACCACTGGGAGCCCAGAGGACCAAAAGCAAAATACTTTGGACTACGGTTTTTCTGAGGACAATACAACGAATGCTGCACCCAACTGCAGAATGTCATAACCACTAAGACCCTGTGAGAATGTAAGTGACATTACAGTACATGTTTAGGGTTTAGGGTTTAGAACTGGCCCAAAGGGCTTCACAGGTCTGAGCCTGAGTGACATGGGCAAGAACCTGTGAACCCCAAAGGGGGCCATTAACCTGCATAAAGGGTTTTTGAATAAAATAAAGAGCTTGCCAACCTGGGGAGTGGGTTAAAGTTAGTGAACCCCTCCCGCCAACCTGGAGAATGGGTTACACTCTACAAACCAACTGCCAGACAGATCCACAGGTAGCTTATAAGCACACTAAAACTACAAAGGACTTCTTTTCAAAATGCTTTACTATAGGGAGCAAAGTTTTTCATTCTTCCAACAAGCAATAAACTTTTTTCAATTGGTCCAATGAATTTGGCAACACACTTGCTATCTGATTAGAGTATCACCGCATACATATGGAATACAAAAGAGGCCAAGCTATGTCAAAGGCCTATGCTAAGGTGAAAACCTCTAGGTAGCCTAGGATAAAAGCTAGGTGGCCTAAGGTGTAAAGTGTAGGGTAACCTATGAAATAGATGCACTACTTACCTTTCCTTATTTCTAAAGTAAAAATCCCTGATTTGTTAATAAAATGTCATGATTTTTTATTGGCTGTTGGTAATTTGTTTGGTAATTGAGCTTTGATTTTGGGTCCTTGATGTTGCCTTCGCATTTTAAGTACAAGATTACTGAGTGGAGTTTTGCTTTCTTGGAACAAAGGATGAACTTTCCTTCAATTGCTCCAATGAGTTTGGGCAGGTTTGCAGTTTAGGGTTTTTGCTCCTTGTTGGAAAATTGACATTTGATTGTTTGCGTCATTTCTTTTTGCCTTTGCATTTCATTCACTATTGTTGTCTTCTCTTGGAGTAAAGTTTGTCAGGTTTATTTCACTTTTGTTTTGAGCTAATTTTCCGGTTCCTGAGCGCACTCATCTGTCCCCAAGTGGCCAGTCATGTCCTGTTAGCATGTTGCTTCTTATGAAGGGCTGAAAGACAGTGAGCTGTTCCTACAACCCTTGCACATGCTCCCTCTTCCTCTTTCTGCATCATGTCTTAAAGACTGGAAGAAGCATTGTAAGTAAGTAGGTAGGTATATGAGTACACACACAAGCAAGTGAGGAGAATCAGAGAATGAGTAATGCTATCATAGAATCTAGAATACAGAACTCCGGGTTGTCAGCACAATGAACATGAGGACTTTAGGTAACTGAAACATGGACTTGAATGCTCCATTTTTTGGGGGGGAGGAGGTGGTACATATAGGGGGTTTTTTTGGGTGGGTGATGGGTTTTTTCATCAAACTAAGGGTAATAAGCTCCAATGACAATCTTGGAGCATTTAGCATTGAGCTTGCATCTAGACGTTCGGGGATCCATCCTAGAGCATCCAGACACTTCCAAACCCATTTGACCATTGTCAACTATGGAGACCTAAAATTCATAAATGGGTTCCAGAGTTATGGAAGCAATCACAGGATTTCAAGAATGATTCGAAGTCAATCACCATGAATTGAGCTTTAACATGTTCGGGATCTTGAAATCAATCACCATGTAATGAGCTTTAATATGTTTGGGATCTTGAAATCAAGGGAGGGTAATACTAAGCAGTTACTTGAAGATAAACACCATGAGAGTGTCTGCTTTCATGTGCACAATCTGGAATTAGAGGGAGCCCATTAACAAGCAGCCCATTGCGAACTGGATTTCCCATTTTATGACGGGTTCTAATAAAATCATGAGAAATGATGGAATCCTGTAAAATGGTTTAGCTGATTTGTGCGCAGGAAGGAAGGGGAAAATTCCCAAAATAAGAGGTAGTAGAGTCCACCTCTGCATTTTGATAATGTACAATGTACCTCACCCATTAGGATTTACCCATTGTAAAGCACAAGGCAATGTTATCACAATTGCAAAGACCTTTGAGAAAATCCCACAGTGTATGTATGTATTATTTAGAGGTACCTGTGACCCCAGAACACATTGGTTCCAAGTTCAAACTAAAGTAGCATCCAACAAGCCTACTACACCACTGATGCGATGTTTTTCCCTCTGGGCAGAGCCAAAATTTGCAATATCCCACACTCACAAGCAGCAAAGGTTATTCCATTTTCCAATAAACCACAATTCATCAAATCATTAATCTGATTGTATACACACAACAAGAGGTGAAGAAATAGAAAAACCAGCAATTTAGTTTGTACCTAGCAGTAGTGAAATCATCCAAACGAACAAAATCATTTGGAACCTATGATGATCATGGCCTTCAACAAATAATTTGTAGAACCCCACTACTATTCTGCTGCTGATTAATTGCCAAGAATCTAGAGGTGGCCCAAAATTAACTTACTGGAAACTTAACCCTGTACTACATAAGATTGAGAACTCATAAGGGTACATTCACGAAGCCAAGGTTTTGGATGTCCAGATACTGGCAGGCATAGCATTAAAAGATAACAAGAGCATTGTTTCCATAGTGATGCAAAATTTTGCCTGATCATCTTCTGAAATCAAGTGTCACATAGAGGTATTATGTATACACTGCTTCTAACTCCGCACAATTTATGCTGCCCTTGATTGATTGAAGCCCTCAGTCTAAACTACACCTAAATACAACACACTGCAACAAGAACGCCCAAGTTGAAAGACATGGAAGGAATAATACCCTCAAGTCCCAACTATAACATTACAAGAAGCAGAGGACAGTATACAACAGTATGACCTTCATGACCAAAAGGCATTTATTTGGAATCTACATCTGGAGAAAGAATTCTTTTGTGCAATGACGTATACACACAAACTATTCACTCTGTAGAACATGTTGAGGATGTCTTCATCTGCAAACAGCTGAAACACATCACCACCACCACCACCACCACCACCACAACACCTGATATTGCTGTCCACCAGATTCCTATCTCAAACACCCCCTTCTGGTTCACTCCAACTATTCACACCCAGTTATCCTGTTAAGGGCATCAAAGAAAACCCTGTCTCTCAAACCATCCCTTGAGGATTTTAATCTGCATCCTTCTAATTGCGTCATTCCTATTCAGTTCTTCTGGCACTGCTGTAGATCTCTTCTCTCTTCATTTCTCTCCCTTCAGAACCTTTTGAATATTTTTAAGTCCAAACACTCTCACAGGGCCTAGCACGTTTAGAGTCACTAATCAGAAGAGACCAGGCTCTAATGTGCTCTATGACTCTTATATGTCCCTCCTCTTGGTCCCACAGACTATGGGCTGTAATGATAGGACAACCAAATCTTAGTCTTTGCTCACTCTCAGAATTCAGATTCCCTGGTGCTGGTTTAAGTCACAGGCTGAGCAGGTACAGCTGTTAACCCCTTCTTGGACCTAAACAACTTGAACCGGTCCAATATGTCAGCTTCATTACTGTACTCCTTGAAGACATACTCTTCCAGTTTTACATCAGCTGGCACCTTCCCCTCACTGTAACAGGTTGGACACAGGCTGAAGTTCTTTGTGATTTCTTTGAATCGAGGCCCCATAATGACATAATTACAAGTTGCACACGTGACCCCAGTGTGCCGTACACGGTCTCCAGTCTCAAGCTTCACCAGTGTGTTCAATATGCCGAATCCCCAGTTAGTGTCATCAAACATGATGAGAAACTCTGGGTATGAAACTTGTACCTTGTCCTCATCTCCATGTACCTCTGCAAGCTCACTTGTCCCCTGCAGAGGCTAGCAATGTTAGCAAAAGAAAAGAAGTCATCCATGAACGTCCCTGTTGATGTAATTGACAAATGAAGGGACCTTGCCACTTTGAAGAATGCTAAGAAGGGAAGGACATGTTAAGATTTCAAAGGGCCTGTGGGAATGTACCTGGTCTGGAAGATAAATGGCACGTAGGTACTTGATGTAATTTTTGGCATCTGTGTTAGGAATAATGCCCTCTCTTCCAGATGGGGCATGCCATTTCAGAATATCAAAGACTAGACGCTTCCTCTTTTCAGTTGACCCTGCACACAGTGGGGCCAGCACTGCAAAGAACATTCCAGCATCCACTCGAACAGCTGACCCTGTAGGGTCCAGCACAGCTATGATTTTTTCATTAATCGCCCTCATTGCACCCTGCAAACCATTGCACTAGTGTTCTCAGACACAGTGAACCTCACCACAGACCATTCAAATTTCAGCATCTGAAAATGTAGTCCATTTCCCTCAGTAATCATGTGACACTAAATGGGCCTGAATCTGTCTTGACATTTACCTGGAATGTGTCTGGAGTTAGAAATCCAAGAAGTTGATGCAAACTCTTTTCAAGCTCCTTTTTTTCAACCTTGTTGTCATTTGTAATGGCAGGAGACCTGGAAGATGCTTCTTTGAAATACTTTGTTTCAATTTCCCTCCTCAAATCACCCACATCACAGCGATATAGGCGAGTGTGTTTTTGAAACTTGCGTATGTTAAGAGCACATGCAAGGAACTCACGTGCAGTTGTATTGCTCTGTGGTGCTGGTCGAAACCTCGCATTCTCCACTATCACAAATAAGGAGTCAACATCTGATTCATTCAACAGGGAACCATGAGAGGTTATTCCCAAGACCTTGAAATGTAGAAACACAGTCACTTCAAGATCCTGGCCTTCAGTTACAGGTGCAACCCTACACTAGCTTCAGTTAAAGTTCAGCTGGGTCTTCTTAAGGGACACAACTTTTCAACATGTGATATCCATGTGCAGGTTAGATCACATACATTTAGAGACAGAATCAGGCAAAACAGGAATATAGAGAGGGCAGTGCCAAAAGACTCAAAACTGACTATTCAACATCTCTAACGAAAACTCACCAGCTATACTGCTACGTCGGCCAGTGGCACTTTGTTCAGCACTTGCAATGGCTGAGGTAAGATCCTTAGGCCGCTTCTGCATCTGCTTCAAATGCATTATGGCATCGTAGAGCTCCACCCGGTTAGTCATCTTGAAGGCTTCCTTGAAAGCTTTCCTGGCTTCTTCATAGTCACCAGCTCCCAACAGAGAAACTGCTCTATTCAATTGTGCCCTCCATTCCCCTGGCTTCAATGCAAGCACCTTCGCATACATCTCTGCAGCATCTCCATACCTGCAACATGTGCATACATAATAAAGCAATGTTTGCTCTAACAATAAGCACCATACATGACCACCCCTGAATGTGAGAAAAATCAAACTTTCCTCTTTGTCCCACCCTGCATGATCTTGCACTTCTGGAAGTGAAAACTTTAAGAAAGAAGCTATACACTGTCTGCCCACACATTCAAACTATTGTCACTGTTCTGCTCTAGCTGCACAACAACCAATAAGGTTTTACAAGAGCTAACTGAATTCTGCTGATATAAATTCATGTATTCCAGCAGAATGATTCAGGTTCCATTTTACCTCCCGGAGTCTTTCAATAAGCCACCAAGATTATAAAGTGCATCGTGATGGTTAGGGTTCAAATCAATTGCTTTTTGGAACTCCTGAATGGCCTTGTCATCATCAGCCTGTGCATGTAGTGCTGACCCAAGATCACAATGAGCATCTGCATAGTCAGGCTTCAGGACTAGAGCTTCTACAAGACATTGCTCAGCTGCACGGTATTCCCCCAAACCATAAAGGGCACTCCCAAGAAGCTTGAGTGCACGATAATGTTTAGCATTCAGAATTGCAGCCTCCCGATAGTGGTAACAAGCACCTATGAGCATTCCCTCTCCTTCTAAAGCAATGCCAAGATTGACATGGACCTGGGAGACAACAGAGAGGCATCAATCTAATGACCTAAAAGCCTAGCAAACAGAGCATATTTTGCAGTCATTAGTCTCAAATACCATTCCACAATCACAACCAACACTCATCATCATATCTCTCTCACCTAGAATTGGCATATGCTTTACAGAGCTGTGTTTACAATGATAAGCAAACTACAACATTTTTAAAAAAAAGCTTGCTGGACCCCAAGAATGTAAATCTCTCCCAGCAACCTATGAGCACATAACACTTATACAGGTTTTAACAGATGCTAAAAGATCACCTATTCATCAGTGTCCTTAAACTAAAAGACAAAAAGACAAAGAACTCAACAGGACTTACCTGTGGAAGGAGGTCTTTCCACTGCACACTATTTGCCTCCCCTGCCTCCAGAGCAACCCTGTATTTCTTTTCCGCATCCACATATTTCCCAAGTGAGTAGTAAGCATTTCCCATCAAAAAGGGGGCCCGGACATCCTGTGGTTTCAGCCGCTCTGCAAGGTCAAAGCTTTTGATAGCCTCTTCATACCAGTGGTGCTCAAGAAGGCAACGGCCCATAGCCATGTGACGATCAAAAGCTTGATCTGGTGTCTGAACTTTACCTGCTTTCTCCCGAAACTCCGCAAGACTCTTCTTGAAAGCTGCAGATTCAGAACCTAGTTCATCCTCCCGTCTTCGCCTGTCAAAACCTTCTCCCTTATCAACTCCATCCTCCCAGTCTGCTGCTGCTGCTGCTGTGTCTACCCCATTCAGACCTCCTCCTCCTTTCTTCTCATCCCTTTGTTTCCGCTGCTTGGCCTCATATCGTTTCAAGTTAAGCTCTAGATCCTCGATCAAGCCCCATGTCTCATCATATGTGATGCCATGGTTTGGAGACCTGGCCCATGCTCCTACATTCGACGACCTTTTGACCATATTGCCTGAGGTTTCATCAGCAATGGATGGGGTTGGAAGCCTAGATCCTGAACCACCGAGGTCTACACGAGAGTTGGTCTTTGTATCAGCTGACTGTAACTCATCGTTTCCATCCCCTGCAATGGAAGCCGACGCCAAATGCAGTCCTAGGGCATCAAAATCCCTATCCACATCTCCAGCTCCATCATCATAGGTCCTCAACAGACCTTCAAAGCTTAGTCCCTTCTGACCTTCAATGAACTCCCCGTATGTCCTGAAAACCTCGTCCAGTATGGCCTCTATCTGATCTTTGCTGAACTTCACTCGGGGGTTGACAGCAATCACAAGCGCTGCCATTTCATCTCGATTCAGGCAGCCATCTCTGTTGCTATCGAACTCATTGAAGATCCCGCGAACTTTTTGTGCTCGTATACTCAATCCTTGACCGGTTTCTGACATTTCTGAGGCGCTGTTCAGAGAACCCTCAGACAGTTGGAAAAGCAAGTAAAAATCGCTTCAGCAAACCAAAACCATGCGCAAGCGAGCGTCTCCACCGACAATATTATACTGCGTAGATAGACGTCGCTGGAGAAGGAGGAGGAGGAGGCGATAGAAGTATAAACCTGTGAGAAAAAATCCAAGCGAGGTACAAACTGTCGAACACTGAAGATGGAGAAACGAGGAGCACTCCACCACTACTTGTACTTGCTTCTCTGCCGTGCATGTATGTACTGGAGTAAATACTCAGAGAACTGAGAACAACACAAGTAGTATTAATGAAACCGAAGGAAACGAAGAGCTAGCGGACAAAGGACTCGGAAAAAAACGGCATATCCTCAAACACCCAAAGAGGAAAACAAAACACGGAACTCCACAATTCCGGATCAAGCAACTCACGCAGAAGAACAAGAAGAATGCAGGAGGGAAACCAGCATGATTTAAAGAGCAGAATACAGACAAGCCAGGAATCACGGCGGAAAAGCAGAAAGCAAGATAAAAAAGCACACATTCAAAACCCCCAGGAAAGAAACAGAAAAATAAACTCACACAGTCGGACAAATCACCTGCAACGAAGACAAAAAGAGTTCAGATACTTACGATGCGAGAGACTGATAAAAAAAAGCGCAGAAATGAGAAGAAGAACAAGAAGCCACCGGCGAGGCGATGGAAACAGCAGCAGCAGCAGCAGCGACAAACGCAGCAGATCCGGCGCAAGAGAACAGAAGCGAAGAGAAGCGCACGCACAACAAGAGGAAGCTCATCGGAGAGGAAGGAGATCCGGGGGAGGTCAGGGTCGCAACAGAGCGGATTAGCGCTAATTAATCTCGTTTAGAGGGAGATTAACTTAATTAATGACCGAAGCTGTCACTTGAAAACAGGAATCGGTCCTTTCCGCTTCACGCTGATCCCAATCACTTTTAATTAAGTAATTAGGTGTTTTTTTAATTAATTAGTTTCTGAAATTAGCTTAATGATTGATAGGTAGATTCTGGTACGTAATCGGCCGCCAATAATGACTGGTGAAAACAAAAAAATATTCCATCATGTGAAATTTGCGAAAGTTACCGCGTTCCCAGCACCAGCGCCAATCAATCACGCACGCCCATTCAGTAAAGGCCACCCTATCTGGACCTCATTTACTAGTTACCGCGCTCACATCCATGGCCGGCTTTGACCTGGGTACCCTACTCTGGTTAGTTAGTTAGTTAGTCGAACACAAGACCTGAATTCCCAAAACTGCCCCATTCAAGGTCTTTTATACATCAAAATCTACTAAAAAATAAGAAGTTGCAATTTTGTTTGAGAAAGAGAGGAGAAAACTTATGAGGAAGCAATGTTTTTTTTAAATAATTAAATTTAATTAATAAATAAATTTAGTTTAAATTTCACCATTTGGTGATTTTTTTTTCAAATAAATATTTTGTCCAATATTTTCCTTTTTCAAGAAAAAACAATTGCCAAAAAAATTTCTAAAAATCACCATCTTTCTACACACTGTTCAAGCAAGTAGCCAAGATTTTAAAAGGACTTTCATAAATTTTTACTTACATAGCTGGTCTATAGCCAAACATGGCTAAATCTCCTTTGTGAATGATCGCCAATGTGAAAACATCACAAAATTGAAAAATCAATTAAATAAATAAATAATTGTGCGGAAGGGCGTTTTCCTTCATTTACAGTAGAAATATTAACAAGGGTAAAGTGCCCTTCACATACCCTAAATCAATTATACCACTTCTTTTACCTAAGACTTAGGGTCCTTTCTTTTGTCCCTTGCATTTCCCTTCTCTTTTTTTTTTGTTTCCTTTTCTTGGTTGTGTTTGGCAATATTATCCCTAGTTTTGAAGAAAACCTTTAAAAATACATAGTTTATTATGTACATTGAGGTTATTTTGTTTATTATGTACATTGAGGTTATTATGAAAAGTTTAAATGTACATAGTTTATTATGTACATTGAAGTTATTAGTTTATTATGTACATTAAGGTTAATAAGTTTATTATGCACATTGAGGTTATTATGAAAAGTTTAAATGTGCATAGTTTATTATGTACATTGAGGTTATTATGTTTATGAAATGCATATGTGAGGGTGGAGCATTGAACCATGGCAATTTGCAAGGAATGAATAATTGGTTGAGGCTAAGATCTCAAAGCAAGAAAGAGTTGTAGAAGAGATCCATTCCCAACTATCATTCATGCCAAAGGGCAAAGGCACACTTTAAAACCATAAGCAAGGATATTATTCAAGATTAAGGTGAGATTGTCACCATTACTCAAGACTAATTTGTTTGATTAGAAGAATGTACATAACAACATAGTATGTTCCTAGTTGACATTGCATGTTACTATGTCAAGAGGTGTCATAACACCAAAACCAACCCTATCTACCTATGGTAGTATATTTTGACTCATATTAATTAGTTATGGACCCCCTTCAAAAACAAATTCATTTTGTGATGGGCATCTTTGATTGGCCCATCAACAAAAATAATAATAAAGTTTTCTAAAATAGATATCTTCTAATCTCCTCCTTTGGGTTGCGTTTATATATAGAGGTTACAAGAGTAGAACTTAGGAAAAAGGATACGGGATAAAGTGAGGAGCTATTGGGAACATGTTGGGGAACACATTGAGAACTTGGGGAATGTTGGAAACCCATTGGAAAATTGATGAGAACACATTGGGAACAACAAAAATCCAATGCTTCCACCCTCCCCCCAAAACAAACCGAAAAAAAAAACATGGATGCCTTGGATGGATGCTACTTCACTTCATTGGCAACAAGAACTTTTTTGCATAATTGTGTTCTTTGCCATTTTTCATCGAGGCTAACTAGAAAGGCCATGAACTATGGGTGTACATTAAGGAAAGTTTGTTTGTTTTCTTTGTCATGTTGAAATCTCCCAAACCATGGGGGTCATGTTGAGTGAGGGGTACACCAAAATGATTTGGCAAGGTTCAGACCTACAATGCAAGAGTTATTGAATTATTTTTTTAATTATCAACAAAATATTCAACAAAATCAAAAATAAATATTTTAGGGAAATTGGGGTAAATTATTGGTACTTCTTGAAAGTCTTGGATTAGTGGGATTTTGTGAAGGTGATTGTTGTTAACATACATTGAAGGAGAATCATGCCTAAAGTCGATTCTTGAACTACGGCCAAAGTATTTAGTTTACATGCCCCACAATTACAAGGAATGGTAGTCAATTAACGATTGCCAAATGGCCATGTTGAAGGTTCAAAGCTCATTTTTGATCTCCTTTGATTATAACTAAGCTTTTGTGATGTTGATAGATAGCAAGTATATATATATATATACATATATGTATGTATATATATGTACACACATGATGTTGGTGATGTGTCATAGGTTTGATTAGCCATCAATAATCATGTTTGGGGGAAAACAAATTAATTACATCCTAGGTGACAAATCGTCTTCACAATTTACAAAATAAAAATAATATTAAAATTCCAAACATTGGACTGACCTATTGAAAATTTCAACATAAATTTTTTACATCATTTTTTTTCTTTTTTTTAAATATATATAAATTGCCATATAAACTAGCACATTGGTCAAAACGAACACAACAACTTTCAATCAAAATGAACATGACACATTTTAGTCACATTGAGTATGATTGACTTATTGGAACTACATGTTGTAAATGATTGGTCTTTTTTTTTTCCAAGTTCAAATGTGTTGATGTTTGTTTAGATTGAAATTTTAGTCAAAACTATAGGGACAAGGACATAATTTATTGTAATTATCAAAATGTTTCAATATTATATTTAAAAACTAGAACCCTATGGTCAAGGAAAAAAGCTTTGGATAAATCCAAGATTATATATAATGTCAATTTAGAGATTTTATAATTCATATAATTCATATCTTTTTCAAACATAATTCTTACTTTAATTATTTATACCTATGATTTATATCATAAAATGAAATAAATGAATAAAATAAATAATTTCTGTTATTTTTAAACATCTACAATGGCAAAGAATGTATTGTAATATTTAAAATAATTTTACCTGAAAAATTTATAATGATTTTTTTCAATATAAATTTTATAATCATTTTTTTAAAAATTGGAATATATTATAATAATTAAATTAATCCCTAAATTTTAATTTTATGATCCTAAATGTAATCTTTGAATAAGGTTTCAAACTAAGCAATATCCTCCCCCACCCCCCTCTTGCCCCCCCCTTTATTTCTCTCATATGTTCTAATATGATTTTCAATAGTTCATCATTATTTTATGTCAATCTCAAAATTTGATTTTATTAAATAACATGGACATGAAAAAAAACACATTTCAATATGTATTTTCGTGTCCATGTAAATGGCTAAGGGAAAGGAGTGAGGGAGGTAGGGTTGAAAAATGTAGTCATTTTAATTGATAATTAATAATAATATTGTTTTGAATATCATAATTACACCATTACATAAACTCATTGAAACCATAGACTCTAAATAAATCCAACAAAGATTATTGCATGAACAAGTTAAACATTTTCAATATTAGCAAGTGTGAGGTTCAATTAGAAGTTGAAAATAGGTTGGAGGTACATTTTTTGGTTATCCTATGTCTCTTCAATTGGGGCTAGGCAACCATGGTTTGTTGGCTTCTATTAATTTGAACCTATAACACTCCAAAAAAAAAGGACCAACTATGTTACTTTACTAGAATGCACATTTATTTTCAAATTGGTTCATTACACTAAAGAGTAGGAAACATCCTAATACTCCTAAATCTCGAAATGGGAATCCATTTAAGAATGTTGGGACTAGTGTTAAACAAACATCAATCTTTTACTTTAATCTACTAGCCTTTGTTCAAATCAATTATCACAATTCTACTTTTCCCCCAACTCATTTCCCTTTATCATGTCCTAACTTTACTAATGAGCCCAAGACTAAGTTTACAATATAATAATAAGATTTGTCCTTAAGAATTCAAAGTAACATCATGAAACGATTGTTCACATTATAGTTCAAGAACAAAAAACTAATTTTTTTTAAAAAAATTAAAAAATAAATAATGGTTGTGATTGAATTCAAATATCAATAGTGATGTTGGCTCTATTGAAATGCAAGTGTTAGATGTAATAGAGGATGAGGTTGGTCACAATTTTCGCAATGTTCTATTATCTTTTTTGTGACTTACATAAGCAACTTATGTTATTTTGTTTCCCCTTGCAAACCATCATAGACATTTTTGAACTACAAATTTGCCTTGTGTGTTTTGATTTTATGTATTGTGCAAAATTTCAGATGTAATGTGATTTGTTTTCTTCCAAAATGTGACAAGGGTGTAAGCACAATAAAATATGCAATGAATTTATTTTGTTAAGGTTGGGTGCAAGAAAATTGAAAGTAGTAACATTGAAATGTGCCTTTTCATTTCAATGTTCTATAATTGTGAAATTATTATACATTGGATGTTTTTACATAAATGATCCATAAAATGAATTCATTATTGTCCATTAATTTTCAAATTTTGCATTATAAGGTGTAATCATGCAAATATGTACCCAAAACAACAATAACCACCACTTAATTTTGTGTTTTTAATATATTATAAACAAAAAAGAATTACAAATGGAATTGTTTTTATGCAATTTTATTTTCAATATATTTTTGTCCGTATCTTGAAATTTTGAAATCAATTTAATGAATAAACAATAACCAAAAACAGTTTGAAAACCATGTAACCAACGCTTTTAAATAGTTTTTAAGCAAAAAAACATTATTACAACTTCTTGAAAAGATTTCAAAATGAAATATTTTTGGGAAAAAAATTTAAAATATTTTCCATTAATAATATAACGAAAATTCTTAAAATGTTTTAAAATATTTATAAAAAAAACTGCAAAATATTTTAAGAACAAACACAAATTAAGCAATCACCTAAGGGGGCAAGTGTGGCTCCTATTATCCAATTTGCACCTTATATTAATAGGTTGAAAATAAGCTTTCAAAATACAAGTAGCTTTGGCAATATTTTTTTTGTAGTGATGATTTTTGCAAAATACAAATGAAGTAAGTTTTAACAAATAGAAAGTAAAATGAAATTTTGGCTTCTATTTCAAAAATGTAATCATCACAATATCCTATCCAAACATATACAATTCAATTGAGAAATTTGTGTTAAATTATTGCCAAACTTATATTTTTCATCTTCTTTGGATTTTACATTTGATTTTTTTTTTATTTTTTAAAAAAAATTGTGAGGGAAATCTCATGAAATTAATATAATTCCATGTCTTTTTTTTGGGTAATTCCACACATTTTGGTGCTTTCATGTTTTTGTAATATGCATCTACTTGATAAGATTGGAGACACTCACTTTTGTATATATTTTACCATGCTTTCATCCACAAATAGATGTTTTTATGGGCTTTTCATTGTTAAATTAAGATTTTTTAAGGGGGAAAATCACTCAAATTTTATAATAAGTTTTAATAGGTAACCAAAGATACAAAGATCATTGAATGTTGTTGTGTTTTCAAGAAATTAAAGCCAAATTTGGCTAAATTGTGTTATGAATAGTTACAACCCCTATTATGCAACAAAATTGATTTTTTAAAAAAACAACAACAATCATGTGTTTATCTAATAATATTATTAATTGTTGCATTGAAAATCAAATAAACATAATCTCCTTGTTTTGAAAAAGAGGTAACAAAAGGTGGACCAAATTTCAAAATGTCACTCCATCTTTAAAGTTTGCTTTTAATCTCTTGTGGAAATATAACAAGTTTCCTCTTGATGTTATTGTCAATGGACTCCCTTTGCTATAAAATCACAAAATGTATGTCCATTTATTTATTTTAATATAACAAATATGAAGGAAAATAATGAACATGATATATAACACAAATCTAACAAGTTTTTTTTCACTCACAAAAGGTTGTTCAATTGAGCTTAAATATAAATGAGGTTGACTAGCCATGATGAATTTATAATTTTCTGATTATATGAAAAAACTAAGTTTATTGGATGTCTTTTACTTGGGTAGTTTTAATTTATGGTGCACAAGCTTACTTTTTTTGAGATAGTAATTATTGTAAACATTATACCCTACACATAAAATTAAATGCCACAAAATCCAATTATAGTTGTTTTAGGTATTTGCTTCTTTGGGGCTACACTTTTTCTTGAATGCTTAAACAAATGTATTTTCATTCGTTTTAAACATTTTAAATTTTTTTTAAATGTATTATTTGTGAACTTTTCATCTAATTTCAAGTTGTCCAATTGAAAAATGATATCAAACATTGGTTGATCCAAAAAAAATTTCATTATGGTTCATAAATTATGTGATTATGGACTATAATGTTTTTTTTAATTTGATTGATACAGTTAACTATAATATATAAATGTTTGTGCACTTTATATAATTTTTTAAAATAATAATTTTAGGATATTCTAGCTCCTATTTTGTGTTTATTGTGAACGTGCAACCTTTAAGTTACATTTCATGCAAATTTATAGTTCTACAAATAGGGATGGTGCCCTCTAGTGATGCCCACTCCTTGTTGATTTACTTTAAATTTGTTGTTGTGGACATTTTCCCTAAATTTTCATAGATATGTTTATTTATTTTGTATTTTCAAGGTTTATGTAAATATTGAACACTCCTCTTTGCCATGTCTTTTGGTACTCATGATATATTCGATTTGGTTATAATTGAAATGTAATGTGTTTGAATGTATGACCATATTTGCATATGAAGAAAAACATTGTTGTAAATTACATAAATTTGGTAGTAACCAAGAAAAGATTATGTGTACTAAAAGTGAAAGGAAAAGAAGTCCTACCTAATAATTTTAAATTTCACCTCCCCTTCTTATAATGAATTACACTTATGAAAATTAGTTTTATTAATAGGAAAACCCATTGAATGTGCCAACAAACATTTTGCCAAGTGTAAATCAACATAATAAAATTTTGAAAGTGTTCCAAAAAACATAAGTAAATTTGATATGTTGCTAGACAAACATTTATTTATGTTTTATTTCAATGGGGTGAAAATGGGATAAAAGAAACCAACAAGGGCATTCAGACAATTCTTAAATAATCTTGATTAATTGAGGTGGCAACACATGATTGGTTAAAGAGTGTTGATACAATATTAAATGACTGTGGATTGTAAACACTAATTATAAATCTAAAACATGTTAAAAGGTATTTATATTCATTGCATATCCTTCAAACTTATCCAAATGTTAGGTTGATATATTAAAAGGTCGTTATATTTACAAATATAAGAAACATTTTCAAAATGAACTTAACTTGGAAACAAGTCAAACAAGCATTGGTTATGGTAATGTTGGTTCTTTTTATCATAATTTGACCCAATGATTATAACATAACTAAAAACAAAAACCAATCAACCTCTAGTAGATTCAAAGTTTTTTTATAAATTCAATTTTGTGAAGTAGGTGGACTTTTTATCATCCACAAAAGGATTTAGCCAAATTTGGCTACATGGCATAAAAGAAAGTATATTTTTATGGACCCCATTGCTAAAGCACAAAAGTAGTTTCGACAACCACATGTTGAATAATTATTTTAAATTAAAACTTGTGTTTTGACTAACTATTTTTTAGTTACAAATATTCGAATGGTGCTACATTGTAATGTATTTATTTTTGACTTGGATGAAAAAATGTTTATTTTCATCTCCAAATTATGATAATTCACATCCTCAATTGCTATCATCAAAAACTTGGTGCCTCCTTTTCATTGATCTTTTTGTTGAACTTTGCAATGTTTGCTTCATCTACAACAATTAAGTATGCTTGATTTATTTCAAGCATATTCAATTCAATTATAACAAGCATGGTTAATCTTTGAGGCTTACAAAAATTTCATGACTCATATAACATTTTTCGTTCTCTTAACTTGCATGGCAATGAATTGTGAATGAAGAAACTTATATTTGGTTTGTTGTGAATTATGACAAGGAAAGGCAAAGATTGTTGACATGCCTATTTCAACCTATTTCAAGAGAGGAACACTAGGTTGCACTAGAACATGAAATTAATTTGTTGAATGCAAATGTAGAGAAAAAAAACACAAGTTGTAATCTAGAAGTGACTTGTTGGATAACCAAGAAAATTTGTAGCAATGTTCATAGTAGACCAAGCCATCAAGTAGGGGAATATGAATATCCACATGAAGGGTTGAAGCCAACCAAATGAGGTGTTCATTACCAAAATTGGTTTCAACCACATTTATGTTTGCCTATCATAATTCCTACGAAGAAATATTATGGTAAGAAATTTGATACACATGTTTTACATTATTTAAAGATTGTTTATAGGAATCCAAGTTGCTTTAATGTTTATGAAAAGCTTGGCAAATGAAATCCTTATGATTGATTCACACCAAGAAGAGAGTTCAAACCCATTTATTGTCATGTTGTAAAGTTAGGTTCAACATTCCAAAAAATAATCTAACACATGGATGCACTAGAGAATTACTTTATAATTATGGATTCTATTGTTGAGATGTTTAAAAAGATGAAAGTAGTTGGGTGGCCTTTAGCAATATAGATAGTATAACCCATATTCCGCATAATAATCAAATCATTTGTTCTCGATGTGTCCTATGATGCACCTAGTGGGTTCAAAGTCATAAGAGATTAGGCCTATTAATTTCAGAAAGAATATATGAATTTTGGATTTTGTAGGTTTCCACAACATCAACTAGCAAATTACTAGTGAATTGGATGGAGCAAGGATGTTTCATGGTTGACCATGTTTCATATCTTGCAAGAGCATATAACATTCCCCCTAGACTTGTTGTAAATAGTGATCAAACTAGGATACATTTGGTACCTATAACTAAAGAATGCATGTGGAAAACAAAGACAACAAACATGTTCATGTACTTGGAGTTGAAAATAAGAAGCAAATCATTATAGTGATTTCCTCATCTACAAATGGAATTTATTTACATTTGTGATTATTTATATAGGAACTACATTGAAGACATTACCACCAAATACTTAATGCAAAGTAACATGCATTACAAATGGGTGGGACTTTGCCTCCAATGGAAACCATTTGTCCAATTTGCAAACTATTAAAAAATATGTGGGGAAAATGATTTACATTATTTCAAATATTAGATCTAGGAATTGAAGTTGCAAAAACATCATAAAATGATGTGGTTGCTCAATTGTTGGGCTATCAACAAAAGTAAAGAATTTTTCAAATGGATGAAAAATAATAATTCTAACATTTTGCTAGTTTTTATACTTGCCAATTACACAAGTGCTTTGCAACCAATTAATGTGATTTTGCAATGCCCAATCAAACATGCATTCAAAATGGTTTTCAATATGGGAATATCGAGTTATACTAACCCCTTTTATATAGTCACATTATTCAAATATACTTGTAATTGTGTATGGAAAAATGCAAATACATTCCAAAAATAATTAAAATGATTTAAACCTTTATGGAATTTGTAATATATATTTCACACGTGATTCACATACTTTGAACCACGTGAAGAGTTTGCAAATTTCATTTCACAAATGGGTTTTTTATAAGGGCATTGGATGTCACAAGTATGTGATAAATTGAAATTTTAACAAACAATCATTTTGAAGTGAAAGGTGACAACCATTATGAATTGACCAATGCACAAAATCCATTTCAAACACTTATTTGGACGATTCATGAAACCAAATACCTAGTGTGATTTAAAATGATAAACATGTATTACTATATATACCATAAATATACCCTTGGTTCTTTGAATTCAATTTTTTTTTCAAATAATATTATATAACATTACCTTTGTGAAACTAATAATCCTAAAACATAAACATTAAAAATTAGACCCCAAATGAAATGCGCCACATATTGGGAGGTATATTTTATAACATTAAGCCCCAAAAAACCTAAAAAAAGGTCATTGTAGCTTACTTTTACCCCACACTTGGATAGTGATAAAAAACAAGTTGACAACAAAATAAATCCAAAAGTTGGTTTTAAATGAATAATTTGAAACCTTGAATCTATGAATGGTTGTTCATATTTGGTCAAAGGTGAAAGATAAGAAACTCATGATATTGAAATTGTGGGAAAACAACATATTGATGAAGGCTTGGGAAGCAAACTTCCAAATGGTTGCCATGGAAAAAAATACAACAAAACCAATGTTTATTTTAATAGTTGACATTAAAGATAATGTAGATATTGAAGTTCAATTTGACTGCATAATAAACACTTCAACTATCATGGAACAATGTTTGCAAGACACATTAGTACCAACACACTAGTAACAAAAGATCTAGCTAGATTTGGGAAGAAAACATATAAAAACTTTGTGTGTGATTTCACAAATTGTGAGCATGCAACACAAACATCAATTTATTATATGAATTTTCAACAATCCAATCTCCCATGCCCTTGTTAGTAAACTGACATTATCCAAATGACTTTGATTAATTGTATTCACTATTTTAGGATCAAAGAAGTTTGCATTTGATATTGTTTTACTATATAAACATGAATCATTTACCTTCATTTTCTTGCATTAAATATTCAAAGATTGCTTGTATGCTAATTAATGTTTAAAGTTCTCTTGATGTGCAAGGCCACTCAAACTCTTCAAGTATTGGGAGCCACTTGGATGTTTTTAGTGCCTTGAGTAAGTCACTTTGTGGTTTCATGTGCAAAGTCATTTGGATTCCTCAAGTTATTTGCTTCAAGTTTTGTTTCAAGTGCCACATTTCTTGGGATTTTGATAATCCACCTTACACTTACACATGATCAATCATAAGCATCAAATACTATTCCTATTTTCAATGAATTTTTTTAGACCTCTATGAACTTAAACCTCCAAAACAAAATTTCCATGAATTAGATTTTTTTCCAAAATGTATCATTGCCTTTTTCTTTACAATGCACACCATCATGAAATAATGGAGGCAAATATACTTTTTATTGACAAATGAAAAACAAATAAATCTTGCAATTTTTAGCACTTTAATGGTGTTTAAGCATAATGATGGGGACACATTGCAATGGACATTGAATTCATTAAAAATAACCTAGATTTCATACCTCCCATGTTTTCCACCTCTTCCACAAGCCACAAAACCATTGTTGTTTTTTTTTTAAAAAATTCACCATTATTTTGATTTTAAGGTTTCCACAAAATTCAACTATGAGTGACTAGTGTACTAGCTTGCCATCTAATCCTTGCACAAAAGATCACGCAACATCACAAGACACTCATGAAATTATGAATTCAACAAAAACAAAAACAACTTATAGTGGATTCAACAACAACAACAATAATACATAATGTAAACCATGAGTTTTAGCAACTTAACCAACAAGGAAAAGGTTGATGGACAAAAAATAAATAACACAACAAATGGAAAGACTTGAGGGTAGGGACTTCCTTCTATCAACTTACCATCATGTTGTAATTACCACCCTATAACAATTACCATCCTCTATAGATTTGAAAAAAATTGACAACCACTTGTAGACCTTTTGGAGTTATTGCCTACCGTCTACAATGCCTACAAACCCTTTATGGCTATTACCTACCATTTGTAAGAACTTCAAACCCTTTGTGGTTGTTGCCTATAGTCTATAACACCTTTAAACCATTTGTGGTTGCTGCCTACCATCTATAGTGCATGTAAACACTTTGTGGTTGTTGCTTACCATCTATGGCAACGTTACCGTCCCTTCATACCTTAAATCCCATGTCTACCTCTTTGTTGATGCCTTCCAGTGATAGTTACTGTTTTGTGGTAAAAGGTATTCCTATTCCAAATATTACCATAGAAAGTGGAAACGTATGGAAGAAGTGAAAAATAAATGAACACAACAAAAAACTCTATGTAATATTAATGTGAACTATTTTCTCCTCTCTTTGCATATTCTAAGTAAAACCAAACACCAACAAAAAGCCATGAAGGTCCATTAATCATTTTCCATTACAATAATGAAAGTACAACTTGTTTCCATATCTTCGTCCTTTTTTTTCAATGTCACATACACACTTATTCCCCAAGAAAACTTTCCTAACCACATCCAATCTAGAATCGTAATCTTAAAAATACCCTGATGGAATGATCCACAATCCTTTTTTATGCTCATCATAATCCCCTTTCTCCCATACCACATAAGGTCCATATGTTTTCCATGAAAATAAGCCCTCTTCATCCTTATCCTAATCCCTCCACACATTTCATTAGTTGGTTGGATAACCAATCATTATCTTTTTTATAAATCCCCACGTGATTGATGGATTACCACCAACCATTAATCTAACTAATCCCATTAACTTCATCCTTTGGTAAAAAGCAGTAGGTTACTACCATTAGTAACCCTTCAAATACTAGGATGCCTATGGCACTAATTAGCTTAGGAATTTCTACCTTTAAAACATAACATGAATGAAGAACCTAATAATGAAATTTGTGTTCCATTTGTTCAAACACAATGTTACAAGCGTGGATTTGATTTTTTTCCTTAAATAATGAAGGCATATAGCTTTTCCACAATTCCTTATAGTGTAGTAGAGAACCTTGAGCAATAACATGTGATAACACCAATTCTTTATTTTCATGGTGTATGAACCCATGGATCATGTTGGCCATGACAAAAACATACTACAATAATCATGGTGTTTAGGTGCCCACGGTTAACAAATGATCTATCAACTACTACAACTTCATCCCCAAAAATAATTTTTGAGCCTTTGCATTTGTTGAATGAAGAACCAAGTTCAACATAATAGTTTATGGGTTTCCACAAATTTCAACTATGAATGACCAATTATTTTTGGATTTCTGGCATTATTTCAAGATATTTATTAAATTTTTAAAAAATATAATTCATGTTGTCAAAGTTGCCCATGTATTATGGTATATTCTAGCAACATGCTAAAAACTATTATCTAAATTTGGCAATTTATTTATTTTTTGTTTCTTCAAAATATGGCAACTTTGGGCCATGTTTTTCCATAAAAACTTTTAGTAGATTTGTAGCCCTTTTATTTTTGGAAAAAAGTGGTGAAATTTTGCCCAAAAAAATTGTTGAACACCTTGGATTATAAAAACATAATCTACAATACTATAACATCATTTAAATGAAACTTGAAATTAATTACATTAACTTTGACTATTGATGTGTATTGGCAATGATTAAATTAATTTTATAATTACAATTAGCCATTCTAAGCTTTTTTTGTTCTTTCCTTTTTTTTATTAGTTTCTATAAAATAATTAATCTTGTGCAAGATTCTTACAAATAGATTTTATAATGGAACTACAAGCTAGACCCCTAAACATAATGAATGAATACACATCAAGTTTCGTTAATTGATTATACATTCAACACATGCATATAAAAGAAAAAAATCCTTTGCACTAAATTTAACTCCAAGGCACATCATGATGATTCAAGTTACTTTGTCATCCCAAAAGCCCTCCACCTCTCCTTCCCAATTTTCAATATTAAATAAAATTTTACACCTTTGAACAAACATCTACATCCAGGTTTACCTACCAACTTTCGAACTTCCTTATTATCTTCAAGTTTAAAGGGTGGTGGTAGCACACCTTTTCCTATAGAAATGGTGATTATTCCATTAATTTTTACACCCCAAGTATCTCGTCCTATAAACATGTTAATTATTTTTTTGCAAATGCTTCATCTAATTGCACTAAATCTTATCTACTCTAGCAATAATGATTCCAAATGGTGGGAAAACTCAATGTGCTTTCTCACATGAACCGCATAAAAATACCTAACCTAGATGGAACAATTGTATGGTGGATTAGATTGCATGAAAATCTCACACAAGAATGAAGGTAGAGGCTTAGTGATAAACCAAATTCTTACATCACAAACTTACTAAGCTTCATAGTTTCGTACAAATGCCATGTGAAATCTAGTTTTTATAGGTTTGTACAAAAATCACATGAATTATATGTTATGATTAATATGAATGATATTTGTACATATTTAATATCTTAAGTATTCATACAAATGAAACTTTTTTTTTAATGACATATGTTCATGTTCATGTTTAATACATAAAAATCACATAGTTTTATGCAAAATTACATCACGATAATTGCAGGAATTTAGTTAAAATGTAAATCGTATGTACTTCACATTAAAACATCATAAATGAAAAATTTGTGTCATTTTTACACTTTGAACCCCATGGATTTGTGTGGACATATTTATTACAAATTTCACATAGATTCTATTGATTTTTTTGTGATATTAAAAGTTTGTAATGTAATTATTTCAAAAGATATGTTCATTTTCATATAATTTCCATTTATCTTAATGATGGTGCACATTTGGTAGAAAGAAAGGATGTTGGAAAAAAACAAGGATTGTCCACTCTCAAAGTTTGAGTGCTTTGAACATGTAAAAACATTTGTTATTTGTGTCAAGTTTTTAGCATATAAACTTTGCAATTAATGGAAAATATTCCAAAAAAAAAATAACAATCCAAATTATTATGTTTCCCTTGTGATTTTTCAAACATACCAAGATGTAGTTTTAAGGAGTGTCCATTCATGTGCATGGTTCCTTTGACTATGATTTTACCCACTTAGAACTTTTTTAGCTCCAAGTACCTATTAAAAGCGGCACAAGCTTGTGAAGACCACTTGGCCATATACTTATATTTTGTTATCTAGTTTTGGAAATTGGGTTCTTACATTGACATATTAGAGAAATCCATAAAGTCACCCTATCTTTGGGCCTCCTCTCACCCCCAAACCCCTCTTCCAATGGTATCCACAAAGTAAGGAATTTTTATTAAATCTAGGTATGAAATGTTGAAACTTGACATTCAATGCATAAGGTTTAAAAATAATTATAATAGTTGTACAAGTAGGAGTAGTGAAAATACATGTAGCAATAGTTGAGGTGCTCAAAACAAATGAAAGATAAGATGAAATTCAATTCACCACAAAAATTGATCGTTTTTTGAGTTTCACCCTTCATTGAATGCTAATGTATTTTTTTGCAATTTTTTTTTAATCTTGCCCTATTTATGACCAAACTTAGGGTTTTAATGTTGTGTTTTCCTTACTTTACAAATAACTATATTGTTGCAATGATTTGCACTTCATTTTATTTTCATTTGTTGTATTTATAAATTTATATTTCTAAGTACCTACTTGCATACCTTTGTCATACTTTGTATAGTGTTTGAACATGGTAATTAACAAACAAATAAAGATGATTGATTTTATGTTGAATTGAGCGAATAAGAAAAAGAGATTTGTTGTAACTTAAGAGGTACAAGAACTTTTGAAGGAGCTCCAATTGCAAGTTCAAGAAAAAGGAAACAACTACCAAGCCTTTCAAGTGACCAATTGGAAGGTTGTGAAAACAACTACAAGCAATTTGGTTTTAAAACGAGAATTCAAAAAAGAAAGCAACAAAAATGTATATAATTCTAAATCAACAAAGAGAAGGAAATGAAGTATTTGCACAAACTAGTTTGCACCACATCTTTGGCCTCCAATCTTTTAGTTATGAAAATCACCATAATCTCACTAATGTGCTTCATTATGAAAGCAAAGAGAAATTAGTGGTCCATATGGGGTGTGATCAAAATAAAATAAACCAAAATGTTACCTTCATAATCTACTTGTCAAGCTAACAAAAAGTAGGATCAAACTCATTGTAAAATTATTATACATTCAATGTTTTTATGTGACTAATAAAAAAAAACTTCTTCACTATTTTCATTTAAAAAAAAATTCACATTGGAAAAATGGGTTGAAAATATATTTTTATAAATGCAAGTAGCTTTCAAAGTCTACTTTTGCAATGTAACATTTGTTTCAAGAATGTGACAAATATGTTTCAACATGGAGCAAGTAAGTTTTTTCTTAAGTTCCTTACTTGAATATACAATGATCTTTAAGATCTTAATTTATATTATATCTATTTCATTAAATTTTATAACAAAAAGAAAAAAATTAAACACCACATTGATTAATCATTTTCAGAAGTAATTGTTCCCTATTTTTATTGTTATAAAGTTCTTCAAAATTTGCATTCAATTTATTAAGACTCAATGGAACACACAATGCATTTGTAATCAAAGTTAAATAAAATTTGAATTTAATTTTTCATATTCATGTCAAAAACTATTTCTGCTTTTTATTTTCTTTTGTTTGCCAACTTTGTTGGTATACTTTACCATGTTTTCACCTTATAATAAGTTCATGAATAGAAGGATCCTCTATGAATGTTTCATTCCAAGAGGGGAAATAATACCATAATTAAGATGATATAAAAACATGGACAACTTTAAATGTTATATAATACATTTTTCAATATTAAAGACAAAACCAAAATTGAAGGATGAACTCATTAACATGTTCAAATCGTTTTCCAAACAATGTATGTTTGCACATATTATACAACTAATCATTTGAGGGATTTTTGAGAATATAAAACTTGAACTCCAAAAAAGATTGTGTAAGGTGTGGACAATTCAAAATGATTTTAGAATGCACATGAGATTTTGTGAATAATTTCATCAGTTGGTCTTATTGGGTAACTATTGTAGTACTAAGGAAATTACCACCAACATGGGAACAAGAGGGCACAACCATGGCACATACAGTTGCTTACCTTGTCAAAATGTACAACATTCTTACATGCCTAGTTGTTAACACAATTCAAATTGAAGTTCACCTTGTACCCATTAAAAGATGTTGAACATGGGAGACAAAATGAAACAAGCATGTTCAAGTTTTAGGGATAGAAAACAAGAGACAAATCACAATAGTCATTTCATCTTCAATGAATGGGTCACTATTACCTTTGTAAGTTGTGTTCCAAGGGGTGACAAATTGTACATTCCCACCTATGAACGAGGGAAAAAAACATTGCATTTAGGAATTTGTTGAACACATCCTTGTACCTTATTAAAGAGCTAAAGTGAAAAAACTTGCCTTGCTATAACACCAAAAGATGGTTTGACTTATTGATTACTTGTAAGTTCACAAGAACAAATATATTTTTCAATTGGATGAAATTGAAATTTATAAATGCATGTGTGTCATTATCATCTTAGGAATTTTACCAACACATTTCAACCAATTAATGTTATCATCCAATGTCTATTCAAGCATGCATTTAAAAAGGAATCTTATTTTTGGACTTGTTCAACAATCAAAACCCAACTTAAAAAAGGTCAAAACCTTAAAGTTGACTTTTGGATGTTAATTCTAAAACCAAACATATGTGCTTGGATTTTCATGCATGGATTCATGTAAAGAATATGGAAGAAATGATTTGCAAGGATGCAAAAAAAAAGGATGTTAAAGAGTTTCAACATGCAATTTCAAATTCAATTGAATTAAAGGAAGTGAGCATTGTTACATTTTGATTTTTAAACATTTTCAATTCAAAACTTAAATATCACAAAGAAGTGAAAGATAACATTGATAAAAATATATATTTTATTCATGAAATCATGGAGAATATTTAAATGGTAAATTCTTAGAACTACTTGTGAGTGTATCAATGAGAGTAAAGGCTATGTTTGTATTTACTTTCTGTGTTATTTTTGTCCCAACCTTTGCACTTACTTGAATCTTTGACTTTTCTTCATGCTCAAGTTCTAGTTTTTGCTCATTTGTTGCTTTTAAGTTTACACTACAACTACTTATGTTTCAACTTATGTTTCTTGTTCAAGTTTACCTTTCATTCTAGCATTTTTAAACAAACACGCTTTTGATTTTTTGTACAAGTCATGCTTACAAAACAATGGTAAAATAAACTAATAAAATATTTATATCAAATCAAGTCTAAAAATGGTTCAATTTTTGACAAAAGTAAAAGAAAGGAAATTCCATAACACTTTAAGTAGCAATATGAAATCATGGTGCTCTTCATCAAGAGTTTATGATAAGATGCATACAAAATTTGAAAATTTTTAATATGATAAAAGTAGGTAACAAGTATGTTTGAGATTGACCTTATCAAAATTTGTTTTTGAACCCACTTTTATATTAGAATTTTGTTGTATTAAAATTTATAAGTTTGCATTATAGTTCACATAAATGTTCAAGATAGAAAACATGTTCACTATACAATTATTGTAGTCCCTTGCAACTATGCAATGCATGCATACAATGTCATTGCTTTGTAACAATCTACATTTCAAATGAACATCTATATGGAAGCAAAGAAGATAGACACCACAAGGAACATCTATTCTAAATCATCATTCACCAACATGTGCATGAATGTTTGAAAGCTTGATGAAAAAAAATTAATTTCCCAAAGCTTCCCTTCTTAACAAGTCACAAAGTTCACTAGTTGAAAATTTAGTTGACAATGAAACCTTTTGACTATTTTAATTGATAAAAACAAGTCAAAAAAAACATGTTTTTAGATTAATCTATATTTTTAACACATTTTTTACTAGTGCCTCTCTTAACTTATGTGCAATGGCTTAGGCCTATGCACAACAAGTACATGTTTTATATATATACTTCACCAAAATGGAACAATTAATACCAAGATCCTTGAAACAAAAAAAAATTCACAATCAAAAGAGTATATTTTCAAAATGTTGCACAAGTTCATAAAAATTTACATTTGAGCCTCCTTGTTTACCTTTCTCCCTAAAGAAGATTTTCATTTATCACAATTCATCAAATGTCCTCAAATTTGATTGATTAAGGTTTATCTTACAATAATCCTTATAGTTGTTACTATCAAAATTAATTTGAAAATTACAATCATGACTTTCAAAATTGCTAATTGAAGGACTTAAATGGATACAAAGTTTGTAGTATTTGTATGCCAACAATTTGGTTGTCCTTAGTTTTGGTAACTAATATGCTAAGAATCCGAATCATTCCAAATGTTGAAATTGCATCCCACACACATGAAACAAACTAAAATTCCTCACAAAACAAAACACTTATGATAACTTTTGAAAATTCTTCTAAAAGCTTGTGATTTGACTTTGTGAATTAGAAAAAAATCACAAACACAAAGACAAATTCTTCTTATTCTTTCCGTAAAACAAAATTCACATTTTGAATGGAAATGGCATTAAAATAGTAAGAATTAGCAAATCAAAACACTCTTCCTTTTTAGTGGCAACTTCTTACCACAACTTCATGGTTCAAATTTTTGATTCAAATAATACATCTAAAAGTTGAAATTTTGTATACCATTTATGCACACATATGTTAAACTTCTTCCTATGTAACAACCAACTATTTTTGATTGCCACATGAATTGACGCATGCCAAGTCACATTGGTTTCCATAATGTGGGAAAAGCTTGAAAAAATCACATTAATTTCAAAGAAAGTGAGAAATAAAGATCACACTAGGTCTCCCATTGCAAAAGAGAAAACACATCAAAATTTTCACATTAAAATCAAAATAGTGATAAAGAAGGACCTCCAAAATTATGGCTGATAGCCCTAAAGTCGTACATTTTTGCTAGTTTTTCAACATTGAAAAAAATAAATTTAATTTTGATAGTTTCATGTGCCTTTAAATTTTTAAATTTTGATCATTTTAATGATTAATCAATTAATTCTAAACATCAGTTTTAATTACAATATGAAATTTAATACACCTTTTGGAATCCTAACAAGGGGTTGTTACTTGTCATTTTGTATCCCTATCGAGAAGGTATTATGATTTTTAGTTTGTTATACCCAAGAAGTTGTACCCAATGTTGGGTGAATTTCATTATTTCTTGTGAGAATGGGTTTCAAGGTGGTTTTCAAAATGAAAACCTAACCATTGATTCTCACGAGGTGAGAATTGATTCAATGAGAACCTAAAAAGGTATGAAAAAAATCTAATTTTCAATTAGGCTTATAAGTTTAGGCTAGGTAGATAGGTTGGTGAACAAACAATTAACAACTCAAAGAAGATTGAATCTTCACACATTGTTCTTTTACTTATGAAACATCGATAATGTTTGTAGACTTTCACTTAGCATTCCAATGTTGCAAAATTTGGTAAAGGAATGGGAAAGATATAGAATGTTTGGTGTAAGGGTGTTCAATGTTTGATGATGGGTGAACTAAAATAGATTAAAATCTTGAACATAAAATCTTGAATTAGTGCATCTTTGCTTTTGGAATTCAATTTTTTTTTTGTAAAGCCTCAGTTGGCGCACCCACCATGTTTTAAATCATTCAAAACAAACTAAAAATGAGGAAGATATTAAGTTGGAATTAGTGAGAAATCTAGAGCTATTTTTTCAATTTTTTTGAAACAAACTATCACTCATCATCTTCCTATGTTTTTTGTGTTGCTCCTTTACTTCTAACTCTCAGACAATATTTGTAGCCCTCCAATTTGCATGTCCCATGACACAAAAAAAGATCAATTTGGTTGAGGAATGAAGAAAATATTGCAAAGTGTTCAACGATAGGTAAATGTTTGGTGATGGTCGGTTTTACCTTAGGTAGGTGTTAGTTTTAAGCTTTAGGTCCTCTTTTATAATTTAAAAATTTGACATTATAAATTTTTTTTTATGATAGGGTTGTGAGAACTATTTTAAAAAAATGTTGATTCAAAAATTTATGAGAATTGGCTCAACTAAAAACCAATTGAATTTTTTTTTTTTCAAGTTTTGAAACCCTAAGCAATTTTTTAAGCTTGAAAATTTTAATTTTTTTGACAACTTGACAAGTTCTTTGAAATAGTCCTAGAAACCAAAATTGGTGGTTCTCACAAAAAGTGAAAACCACCCAACACTTGTTATAACCCATAGGTGTTGTTATAACCCATAGGTGTAGGGAATTTACAACCATAATGCCGTCAATGGAAAACCTTACGATTCATAAAAACATGTTGAAACTAAACTAGTCAAAATAGTAAAATCTACCTATCAAGTGGCAATATAGGTTTAGTAACCCCAAAAGAGGGGCCTTACAGACGGTGCTCAAAATGAAGTAAAAATTCTACCTCACAATTATCAACAAAAACAAAGGCAAAAACAAGAACATGTTTTTACCAATAGTGGGTGGTTATTCAACATAGGAACATACCCCACGGTTAATTCATAACCAAAATTCTCAAAAATCAAAGAACCAATTCTGATATATTAACAACAATTTAAATAAATTCAAATAAGTGCACAACATAGTTAATACAGATGAACAACATCCTTGAAAGGATGTTTTCAATGATGTTTTCAAGGATGTTTTCACACAAAAAAGTCCCCAAAAAAAAAAAACAAAAAAAAACAAAAAACAAAAAACCCTAGCCAGTCTAGCCTATCAAGGGAAGTTAGGGTTTTTTTTTTTTCCATACTGCTTTCACTACTACTGACCCCCAAGGGGATTTTGCTGCCTAGGGTTTACAGCTGTGGGAGATGGGGTATAAGAAAATCCAAACCCATGATTCTTGCATGTAGTATATAATGAATGCTCACAGAATAATAATTTTCTTCCCCCCTCACAGGACTGCAACTTCCAGAGACAAAGACAAAGAAAAATGTCGGGGCATCTCTTCATCATTGAAACCTTGCAAAACTTTATTTACAAACACATCGGGTAATTTTTAAAATGTACAAAGTATTAAAACAAACCAAAAAAAAAAGGGAGAGAGTTTAAAGGATGTGAAGTTAGCACAAACTAGGGTGTCAAAATCTCTCCATCTCAACTACTGACCGCCTGTAAATAGGTTATGTCTTGTCTCTCAGATAAAACTTGGGATATGATGATCTATCTATGAAAGAAGGTAGTTTGTTTTGTTTTGTAATTATGAGATCCACTGGGATGCTTCAGATCAAGTTCTTAGTGTCTTTGGAAAGCTCTCGAGGAGGAGGGGTGTGTGTGCTTGGCTTGGTTCCATAACGTTTGGTTTGGACTTGCAGTGCAAAAGTTCTTGAATACTGAATGATTTCTTCGCTAAAAATCAGTAAATTAAATTGTAGCGGAAAATTTCGGAGGAATTGGAAATGTGCCTTTGGTGTTGTTGGAAAGATCTTGATGAGCAGGATTTAATGGAGTTTATTTGGTAAGATTTGGATTCAGAAGGTGGGAGATATTGATTTTTAAGTGATTTCTGCTGCCGAAAATTCAAATGAATTCCAAAAAACCAGGTTTTGGAAGGAAAAATTCAGTTGAGGGCGTGGTAACACTTGGGCCAACTGCACAGGCCAGCCACACTAGTTTATACTACGAGTAGGAAAAGTTTAGGTATCCAATATTTGGGGGGGGGGGGGGGGGGGGGGGTGGTGGGCCTGTTAGGTTGTGTGGGAGGAGGGGAGAGAAAGGAGAGTCGGGGAGTGGAAGAGAGGGCGGAGCAGAACCAACAAGCGCAGTCGGAACCGGCGCTGGAGAGT
>Ga0116231_10003659_pt1 | contig 31717 bp, 24 predicted proteins | sample S1TSphgellanicum_2_FD_89695 | JGI IMG/M metagenome (GOLD analysis project Ga0116231, IMG submission 89695) | Host-associated microbial communities from peat moss isolated from Minnesota, USA - S1T2_Fd - Sphagnum magellanicum MG | ecosystem: Host-associated > Plants > Peat moss > Unclassified... | reverse complement strand
TCTCCTGTACACTAGGACCTGCAGCAAATCAATTATAATGTTCAGTTGCAACACACAATTGCTTGACACCCCTGTTCCAAACTTGACATACACAGATCAATTTAACTTTTTCACAAGGGTGATCTTATTGACAATCGGCAAAACACTCACATCCATGGCAGAAACATATTATAAAGAGAAAGATGAGAGATTATGTATCAAGGACCCAGAATTAAAAGGCTTGTTGTCATGGCCCAAGTTTGTACTACATTAGATTTCCTAAGAATGTGCATATTCAAATCCAACTCGAACTGGTCAGCAGTTAAGCCACCAACAGCTGAAGTTCTCAACCCTAAACACATCCAGTACTTTAAAACTGTATGGATATGATACTTAGGAGAAGGAATCCAGGGCCAGGTTTATCATCAACGCACCATTTTACTGAGAAAACAAGTGAATCTCATGTAATTGAAAAAATGAAGTCCAGGAGAGTAATATACAATTTTTTTATGTACTGCATACTGAGAGGAATGACTTGCATCATCCTCTTTCCCCTCCAGATCTGGGCCCATTTCACAAAACAGAAAATCCAAGTTACGAGTAAAATCAAACAAGGCCTTGATTGTCACTACAACCACATTTCTACAGCAATTGTGTCTTTTTTACAAAAGTAGTTGTCACTTCTCACCTATCCCTGTGATGGATAGTCATTTACACACATTCAACTGTCCAGAGTCAAATGTAGTGCCAACACAATGGCAGCACTTGCCCATCCAAAACCCTACACACATGACTGATGGCAAATAGCTCTTTTGACAAGTAAAATTGCAAGATCGACAAATTCAGTGTCTACATTCTATGGAACAAATTCAAGCTTTACGGGCCTGCTGAGCTCGACGGGTCTGAACAGGGAGGCCACTCTCCTTCCAAGCACTATAGCCACCACCCATATCAGTTACTCCCGAGAAATTCTGCACCATTCACAAACCCAAATCTCCCACCTTAGTATGAAGTAAGGTTTTCAGTCCTGGTAACAACAAACTTGGAACTGCTTTGTGATATTTCCACACACAAGTGAGGTTTTTAAATGGTTCCCAGAGGGGAAGTAAAGAGAATGTGTAGACAAAATACCATTGCAAGGCCATTGCAATGACATTTAAAGAAGGTCCTCTCTCAGCAGTGAACACACTACATTAAATTTGATCCTCAATCCCCCTCACCACCACCATACTACTACAGATATATGCCTTCTGTGTCCCATCCTGTTACATTGCTGTGGTGTGGGACAATACATTGCCACAAAAGTCACAATTCACCTAGGGATTTGAAGTTGTCAATGGGATTTTGGATCCTCTCAAAACATTGTGTCAGATTTCTGCAAGGAGAAGTGGCATACCGCTGCTCGCAGCTCTGCTGCAGCCATCAAAGAGCGACGCCCACTCTGGCATGCCTGAAACCCAATCAAAAGTAATTTCAGATTTCTCTACATTCCCTGGCCTGGCAGTTCAACACCGAGGACACATCTTGGCCTACAAACTTCCACTTCTGAGACTTGAACTGCTCCTGTATCATCTGGAATAGGATTCTGTATACCAAATCACTGATCACAAATCTCTCAGATCACATTCTTCCTCATTACAATAAATATCAATGTGATTGCAGAGAGAATCTCCTAAAAATATGTAAGGTAACCAAAAAATTGTCACATCAGTTCCAACCAAACTAAAACAAACATAACAATAATGGATAGTCATAATCTTATGAGTGGTTGGTCACTCACAAAGTGGCAGACCATCACCTTCATCATGAAAAACAATGACAAGCTGGCATTACTGTCCACTGATTTCATCATCTACTGATTGACAAGATTACAATAATCTGTTCAAAATTAGGGGCAAAGGATTCTACAATAATCTGAATCTTGAGCTGATATTACATTTCCAGGAAGAAATGGAACACCCATCTGATTAAATTTTTTTCTCTACTCTGACCCTTGCTTTGTCAGAACATCACTGCTCTTGAGGTGATTGACCCAAAAGGGAATGAGAAAAACTCAAAAGTACACATACCACCACAATCTCATCATCCTTGTCAAACTCCCGTGACACGTCCTCCACAAATTTAAGATTTTTGCTCATCCCTGATCAACAATGTTGCGACAAGTAAAGAGATCAACTGTGCCATCCTTAATCAAATCCTTAATGAAAATGAGACTGGAAGGAAGCACAATAATCTGTGAAAGACATTGAAACACACTCCAGATGTAAAGCCAACTGGAGACAAAAAGATATTAGACGAGAATGCTGTGAGGATTCTAAAGATCCTCTTCAACTCATACACTACAGACATACCATTCTGTAAGTCCATATAATGTGAATAGAGGATTTTGGTGGTGCAAAATAATAATAATAATAATAATAATGGTATGAATAGGTTATTGGTTACTGAGATTTGTGAGGAAAAGACCCTGATGTGCATGGGAGAATAATGCAGGCAAGTACCTGGGCCCATTTTCACCAGGTATGGTATGTTCACTGATCCTTCCACATGACCTGCTGCAAACTCCTCTGCTGTCCTGCTCACAGTTCCAGTAACAGAATGCAACTCTATGAAACCCAAAGTTAACCTAAAGACCTTGAGGCAGAAGACAAACAAATGAAATGAAAGATTCAAAAACAGAATATCAGAACAGACTACCTATCCTTGGCTGAAAGCAATCCCAAGAGTTGCACCAACTTCACGCTTAGAAAGATTCCAGGGATTCACAAGGCATGCCCCAGGAATCCATTGTGCTTACTCTTTATAATCTACTGTAACTACTACTGAGCTTCAAGGGATCCCAAGAGTCCCAACCAAAACCCTAAATTCAGAAAATTTGGAACACACAATCTCTGTCACATTCTCTAAATGACTCTTCTTGGATTGCAGGCAGTAAAGTCATCAACAGAGGAATTCCTCGTAGTAGGGTTTTCAGAACTTTATAGTAGAGAAGAGAAAGCACACCTGACGTCTAGATAGTGGTGGCCTGCATTGATGAGCTCATGAGCAACTTGCACTGGCACAGTCCTAATCGTTAGCGGCTCTTCGTGCCTTGCTTGCACTTGCAACCTACAACCAAACCGTTTCGTTGAAATGACAAAAAAATACTTTTAGCACACCAAAAAAATGATTTCAGAACTGCAAATCTTTTCAGAAGAAGTTTCCCCCAATTCAAACAAAAGCGGAGTCGTTCTCTTCGTCTTCGTTTAATGCAGTGTAAGATTCCCTGGTAATTGTAAGACGGCCGCAAGCAAGTAGAGGCCGGAATAGGACCAAGACATTTTGCTCATAACCATACGGTGCCGCAATGAGAAAGAGTTTCAGCAGCAAAGCTTTACCTTCGGACTCTATTGCAGCTGGTCCAAGAAGAGCTAACGGAAGCACTCCTGGTCGCATCGACGGGTGTATGTGTCCCCAAAAATGCGATACAGGGGTTAGCCTGAGAGACGGAACCCTCGCCATGACCCCCGCATGGAGTAGTAGAAGACGACGCCTGAGTACGAAACACAGTAGGAGCAGTAGAGAGAACAACAGCAGAAACATGCAACACAGGCATTTTGTTTTTGTATCTAATCCGAGAGAGATACACGAAAAAACTGCACAAAACTCCTCCTTCAAAAACCCCTGCTGCTATGTAAGAAAAAACAGAAGGAAAAAAAACCGCTCTTCTCTCCACTTCACGGGGTCGCAGCTTCTTTCTCTCACTCCATCAAGAACGTTCCAATGCCAAAACGTCCCGTTCTTCTTATCTTATCCCTTATTATCCTCAAACAAAAAGCACACTTACGCCGATCGCAAGGGGAGGGGGGAAAGAAAGCAAAGCAAATAACAAGAACTGAAGAAGAAACGGAAGAGACGCCGCAGTAGTACTTAGTATCTGCGAAAAAAATTCCTTATCACTCCACTCAACGCTCAACAACTCTTCGTCTTCTTCAGAAACCAAACTCACTCCTAAAATCCAAAATCCGTGGCCGTTTTCTTCAAGGAAAAGCTCGGTAGATGCGGAAAAACGTGAACAGGCCAAGTATCTCGCTCGTCCGCCGAGAAAATTCAAGTATTTGGCTATTATCGAAGCGATGCAGATCCAAAAGCAACAACAGACGAGGGGAGAGAGACGACAGCGACGACGACGAGGCGAGAAAAACAACGAACTCCTACAAACCCACAATATCAACAATAAGAACGGCCAAATCCCGGCTTTGCCGACGTGGCTATTGATGACGTGTCATGTCAGACACGCTCGTGACTCTCATCCTTTCCGTCTTCACATAGCCACGTGTGCTGGGGAAGTCGATAAGCTCCGCCATGCTGGCGTATGGTTATCTAGAATCTTTTCAGCCCCTCGTGTACCTACTACCTACCTACCTACATTTCAAGGTCAACAGGTAGGTCGTAAAGTAAGTTTAGGTAGGTAGGAAAATCACAGAATCGGCCCTGGTAGCTGATTCTGCCGTCACAGAAAGACCTGAAAACCTGCTGAGTCGGCAGCGTTTTTTTTGGTGTGCTAAATTTTGTTGCCAAAATGCGAAAAATAAAAATAAAAAGGGAATATTTTCTTTTATGGAAAAAAGGGTCAAGTCTCGATTATTTATTTACTTATTTATTAATTTATGGGACACATTTGGATCAGATTTAGTTTGATAGAATTTGTTTAACTAGTTTTTCTACAATTTATACAAGTTCTAAAACCATGTCACCATTTAAGTTAATCCCTCTTGACACAACATAAAATTAAGAAGTAACAAAATAATTAAATTAAATTAAATTAAATTAGTACTAACCACGAACCTTTCCATAGGTGTTTTATTTTTCATATGATTTTTAGTAATTTGTAAAAAAAAATGTACAATCTTTGTTTCTATGGACCCTTCCATAGGTAATTTTATTTTGTTAATTCTTTTTTAGCAATTTGTAAAAACATGTAAAGCCTAAGTTTTTCCCCTTTTTAAACAAAAGAAGAGAAGAAAAATAAATAAATAAATAAAATATTTATAAGTTGATAAAAGGGGGAAAATGAAAAGTCATTCACATTTCGTAAAAAGAATTTTCAATAAGGAGAATAATTACAATTGTGTGTCCATATGCTTTTAATCATGTTCCCTACTACAATTACTTATCCCATATTATTTGCCCAATAATTGTAGTGGTATTTTGTTGACTACAAATGTAGCCCTAAACACAAAGCTAAAGTTAAATTTTATAGTTGGGTATTTTCATTATTTTTTTTCTTTTGCAATTGCCTAATTAAGTAAACTCATCATTTAAAAAGAAGAATAAATCTTACAATTAAACACCCACTAATCAATTATTGAATTGAAATATAGAATGTACATTTTGTATATTTTAAACTCTCTCTCTCTCACACACACAATGTAAAGTTTGATGAAAAAGTATAAAAAACACCAAGTCAAGAGGCTTTAATTGCATTATCTAAAATGGTTTTGGGATTTGTTTCATTGTTTAGAATGCTATTCATGATGACTTACTTTTCCAATCCCCTAATAATGGGGCTTGCAAAAAAAAACTTGTCATTCAAAATATGGGAATGCAAGGGAAAATCTAACAAAAGTTTGTTGTGTGATCGATTGGTGAACCATATAATCCGTGCACCTTTGGAAAGGATAAGGGAACACATTTCAAAAGCTTACAAGTGACACTCAATGCAAGGTCCTCACATGTGTGCACTAGTTGTCCCCTACACACCAAAGGAGCTTGTTTGAAAAGTGAAGAAAAGTTTCAATGCATTTGTTGACTCACAATGGTTTCCATGCATTTCCTAACTTACCTTTCCATGTAACAAGGATCATGAAATCATGGAACAAAATCAAACATTGTTTTGACAAAAGTGTTGTGTGTAGTAAAGACAAACTTTGAAATTATAGAACCTATTGCAAAGTGCCCCCCCCCCCTCCCCCCCAAAAAGAAGAGGGTACTACCCATCATATAGATTGAAAGGTTAACAACTCTAATGGTCAAATCTCTAAACAACTTCAACAAAATTGACGTGGCTTCAACTTTTTGCATCTAACAATTCTTGATTTTAAATTTTGTTGATTGATCATTTCTTTTGATATGCCTAAGAAACTAAGGCAAGCATTAAGCGAGTTCAACATATTATATTTTCAATGCAAATTGTTTATAAGTTTGAGCATGCCAATCAATGGTGCTCGTCACCTACCTGCATTTTTGTGTGGTTCTTAATTTTTCATTGCCACTTGAAATTTGAGGACCAAAACTAAGTATTTCTTTACATAATTATGGACTTATGTGTTTTCGATGAAATCAAATTAACAATTTAAGAAACAAATCATAAGATCACAGCCAACACAACTTTCTATATTTATGTTTTTAATATTCTAAAGTTGTAATTGGACTTGGGTTTAAGCCTTATAATGTTAAATAGACTAACATTTAGATACATCAAGTGAAAAAAATGACCTATGTTAATTAGCATAGACCTTTTGTTACTCATTCACACTTAGAAAAGCCATGGAAAAATATTTTATAACTTAACATTAGCTTTTAAAGTACGTTTTTATGGGCTATTACCTAATATTATGTTTTTATTCCAAAATTTATGTTTTTTGAACACTTGTTGTTAACACCTACTTAACATCAATTTAACAACCACTTAACATTGTATGCCACCTATGATTCTACTTAGTGTTAAGTAGGTTAACATTCATAATATGAATGCAACAAAATATTTGCCTTTCTTAACATTAACTTAACATCAACTAAACATTAGGTGTGATTATAATGTAAATATAATTCCATTACGTTAGGTTGCCATTTTCTATGTCTAAAAACTCCAAGTTTACGCTTTATAATCTAAAATCAAAACTCTAATAGATTTTAAATAATCTTAAGTCAAAATTGTGATAGTGAAATGTGACACTTATGTAATTTTGAATTGTGTCTTTCAATATCAAGTGAACAAAAAATGGGTCTCATGCACCTTCCAAATGTTGGAAAATTACAAAAAAAAATTCGACCAATTTTTTTGTGCTGAAAATCACCAAAATGCAACACAATTTTTTGAAAATGAAATATTTTGTCACAAATACTTTTTTTATATATGGTGATAAAAGTCTTGAGTATTTTGTGATTGAATTGTTAGGTTAAAATTATTGATCTCTCCTTTTAGTGTGAACCTTTTGTTACTTGTAACCTCCATATTTTAATTTTACACCAATGACATTCAAACCTTATTACTTGCATTCAAATTTATCTTTTTGTTGTTGGTGCAATTTTTTCTTTTAGGATGGTAATGGTTTTTTGTTTTGTGACTAAATTGCAAATTTGCAAAATGAATTCCCCATTTAGAATAAATGGATTGTGGGTTGCCATTCAATAGTTATTTTGTAATTCTAATCCCTTATGTTACTTACAAATCAAATTGTGCCCAACATTTGGTTGATCCATAAGAAAATGCTTTTGATGTAAAGTTGGAAAATACAATGCTTCATATGAAACACTAGGTTTTGGAAATGTTTCCACCTTTTTTTTTTGCATGGATTTGAAAGGGAAAAAAACCATAACATCTTGGTTTTAATGGTGGATTCTAGGTTTAAGGGTATGCACTGGTCATTAACTATATGGGATAGGAAAATGTGACTAAATTAGTTGGTGTTTATGATGAGTAATTATTAAAGTTGTTGGTGGAGTGTTACAAATCCTTTAGGCCAAATGTAGTTGACAAGCTTGCGTTCCAAGTTGCACAAGTGGATTTTGAAGATCTATTTTTTACATGTACAACAAATCTTAACACTCAGTGTCAGAAAAGTTGAACGGGTTTTGCTACTATCTAGTTGATGCAAATTTCAAGTGTGTTTTGATCCACATGGTGCACAAAAGAACACAAATTCCCTGCCATTTTTAAATTGGTTAGACACATTCTTGGCATTCATGTAAGTCAAATTGAAATTGAGAGGATCTTTTTTGTTACAACAATCCTTTTCACAAATGTCGTCTTCAAACTGACCATCTTGACAAAATTATTTTTTTCAATTATAATTTACTAGTCAATATGCACATTGGGTGTTTGAAGTTGACTAACTTTGTAAGTGCATGTGAAGTAGAATTGGCCTTAACATAGGAGCTTGATGTGGAATTTGAAGATGAAGTTGAAAGGGAAAAAATTCCTAGTATTTGTGGTTTGTGACTTGTGACATGGTGTATCCAATCTTTACATGTATGTTGAAAAATGCAAGTACATTTATGTTAATGTTTGTGTTGACTATTTCTAATATGGATAAAAAGCAATAAAAGCTAATGTTTGTCCCTTGGATATTTGATTCAATAAATGGCATGTAGTGGTTGTATGTTTGTTTTGCAAATAACTACAATTTGCCTTGTGATAAGGTAGAAAGGTCAATGAACAAACACTTAAGAACTAAATCTCCTAGAGTTTAATAATTGTGCATTTTTTGCAATATTTCTTCAAAGAATTTAGATGCCTCTTCAATCATAGCACTAGTAGGCCATTATATCATTTGACTTTGAGCTCAAATGAGAAAGTTATGACCCCCCAAAGTGAAAGGGTCTTGTTGTTTGAAAAAAGTTGGATATAACACATTAAACTTTTATTTTCATGCATTTTGCTACTTATGAACATACATTTGAAACCTTATGCCAAGACACTTGTCCTCCTATAAATATGAAATTAATAATTTAATTAAGTGTAAACTTTTTTTTCATTATCATTTAGATTTTTTTAAAACTTGTAATAAGCCCAAATATTTGCAATAGTAGCCACATAGTCATAGGGGTGTTTAGGGGTTTGAATTAAGGATCATTTGAATAGAAACCTAATACCCTAAGATCAATGACCCCAATGACACCAATTTTTGTAATCTATAGTTTTCTCCTTAGATCTAATAGAAGCATGTTGCAACATTGCCGTTGTAGTTCTCTCTAGAGTCCAAACCTCTCCTTGTCTTTCTTTTTTGTCTTTCTCCTTCAAGTTTGTTTTGATTTTTCCTTCTCTATCACTCTTCTCTTTTTGTCTCTATTCTTCTTTAATGTTTGTGTTTATTTTAGGAAGCTGATTTTGTTTTTTGAATCTATGTGTGTCCAAGTCCAAGGAGCATCATGGCACTTTTTCCCTAAGTCTATGTGTATCCAAGTTTAAGAAGTTGAGGATGCTCCGTCTCTCTTTTTGTGTCCCTTTTAGATGTCATTGCTTAGATTTTGTGTGGCTTTCCAAGAAGACATGTCAGTGCCATTATCTACACTTTGTGCGTTTCTATTTTATGTGCCTTTCCAAGAAGAAAATGTCTACCATCACCTATGTTTTGTGCACCTCTCTAGGAAGACAACATTAACACCACCACCGTCGACATTCCCTCGTTAACTTTTTTGTGCATGTCTATGCATTGTCTTTTGTCAATGCCTATTTGTGAATGCCTAAGATGTCATTGCCAAAACCTACTAACATTCCCTTGTTGACACTTCCTCAGTAATGGTCCTCATCCCTAATGTTCCTGCACTACATGTTGATGGTCTTTCAAGCAAGCTCTTTAGTCGAGTTGCCTCTCCAACAAATTGAATGTTTATGTACACTATGTGCCTAGGACGCCATCATTAGATACTCTTTGCTAAGGCCATCGTTATTGACACAAACAAGAGGCCATCACTATTGACATAGATTAGAGGCCATCGCATTAACGCAAACATTGCCATCTATCCTTTTTTTGTCTCTCATTTGCCATTTGTTTTTGCCATTTGTGTCTCATTCTCTCTCCTTTATTCTTTGACTTTACCTTACTCCATGTACCTCATTCCCTGTCTTCACCTTACCCCCCCTATCTTGACCTTACTCCCTGTCTTTATTTCAATTCTTTTTACCTTACTCCCTATCTTTATTTCAATTTGTTTTTACCTCATCCCCTATCTTTACCATACTCCATGTATCTCCCTTACTCCTTGACCTGTGTATTTTCCCTCTATTCTTTAAATATTTCCTCTTTGACTTGCCACTAGAACCCACCACATACCCTCCTTCACTTATAGTATTTGAATGGAACGTTACAATTTTGCTAGGACATGTTTAATAAGCTACATTTCCCCCCTTCTTTGATGTCTAACATTTTTTTGTTGTGTAGAAGTGATTTTTACACCAAACCCCATGTAGCCTAAAGGATGAGCTCGATACCTTACTCTGAAGTTATTGTGAAATCTTTCAGCAACAACCCTAATATAAGTAGCAAACCATGCCTCATTAAACTTACCTTTATCTTTTTTCTCAATTTTCCTTTGAATTGATTGTTCAACTTGGGTGACTTGTGTACCTTTAACCTTTCTGGGCTTTTTCTCTTCCCTTTATTTAATTTTCTACTCCCTCAATTTATTTATAATTGTTTTGTCCACAACATTCTGTTTTAGAATAGTTAGATATTGGTCTGATGTTACCACATGTGAATTAGAATAATCCACTAATGGTTCATTGCCTTATCTTTCTTTGTTAGTAATGCAGGCATTAACAACAAGTGAACCAATCCAACTTCTTGGGCTTTGATTTGAACCAATTAGGTTTTGTAATTCCGGAATTACATCGTCCAAGTCCATTAGCAATTGATCTTCTACATGGTTGTTTATTGTTGTGCCAAAACTATTTGGCATTTTGACATAGTAACGTGGCATGGATGAAGGGGGGCAATCAAAAGTAGTTAGAAGTTTTGCTTGAAAGGTCTTTGTAATGTTCAACACATTATGGCAACTTCAGCTTCACTGTTGCTAGGCTCATATGTTGCATTTGAATGATATGAGAGCTCGTGCTCCTCTTTGTTTGTTGCAGTGAATACATCACTTGGACCAATTTTTCCAACCATGGTTATAAGATTTAGTAGCCAAATTCTAGAAACCCTAAACCCTAATTTTATGTTTTCATTTTTCAAGGATTATTGCAAGGCTTTGTCCACCCATGCTGCTAGTGTAATTTTGTTTAGTTCAAGGTAATTGTTTTTTCGCCATGGCAAAAAAAAATATTTTTCTAAAAGTCGTTTTGAATGGTTTGAAGCAAGTGACATCCAATGGTTGTAGCACATGTGAAGTATGAATAGGTTAGGTGACCATGTTTAACCCAACTTCTATTACTTGTTCTAGACTGTTTGTATTATAACGTGAAAACCATGCCCCTTTGGAACAAAACTACATAAATAAGTTAGCCATTGCTTGAAAAAGTAAGTTATCATCTAAGCCTTTTTTTGCATTGCCATGCATGTTCTTGGTCTACAATCTCAAATGTAGTATTCTTGCATCCTTGAACCTTTGAAAATGTAAACTATAGATAATGCTACCCTTGTAGCATTAACAATGCAATTCATAATCAACTATTCCCGAAATTTAAGGATGGTGTTATAAACATCTTATGAGCTTGGCCTGGCAAAACCCTAGCACCAAATTGATGCCTTACTTGACTTCTTGTCTCATTTGAATTCCAAATGTGATCTTATACATATTTGTGTTGTGTGTATAGGTTTTTCAAGTTGGAATAGAAGGTATGGCATGCTTCCCTACTAAATCATTTTGCCTTAAAAACCTCTAATCCTTCTACAAATCAAATATTGTTCTTTAAATGACAATTTTTAAACTAGTTACTAGTTTGTTTATGGAATAAAGTTTTGAAATGGGGTAGGTCTGAATGTGTGACTTTAACAACCTTTAGCTTTAGTTGTTGTAGGGTGATAAATAATCTAGCAGTTTGCATGTTCAAAACCCAAGTGACAATTGTTGCATCCTCTCATTTTATTAGTACACCTTGGGGTCCCACTTTCCTTCTTCCAGTTCTACCATTGAGATGATTTGAAAATGAGGTAAGTGGAATGTTCCAATACTTGGCTGCCTTTTGCAAAAAAATGTGTCCCCTTTCCACTACGTCCATGGCATTTTCTAGATGCTTATTTGTCCATTTGGCTCGCTTAGTTGCATTAGGTATTTTATTACTTATGGTTGACCTTTTTATTTTTACTATGGGAGGATGCCATTATTGTTGTGTTGGTGCTTGAATTGGTTATGATTGTGGAGTCTCTTACATTGTTGGGGTGATAAGTTGTGGAGGTCAATTATCTTGCTATGCACAAATGGTACCTAAAATGCCACTTCATCATTTTCATGAAACATTCAAATGTGTTGCAGTGTAGCTTGTTCACGGTGTGCCCTTAACATGTTATGACGATCATTGCAAGGCCCAACTATGCATTGGTGCACTTATTTTAACCCTATTCCTCTTAGTATGAATCTCCAAGCACTTGGGGTGTCCGTTTAGGTCCTATTAGAGGTAGGAATCTATGGTTCTTGTATGAAGACCAAGAAATCAAAAAATGTGTTAGATCTAGATTGTGTTCAAGTGCATAGGTTTCTAGCTCTTCATTTGAAACCTAAAGTTCATAAAATTCGACAAAGTCAACCCAATTTAATGTGACATTAATTGTGGATGTGTAGGTAGTTGAAATTATTTCAAGGTGTGATGTGAGGGAAGAAAATGAATTCTAAGACTAGTGCTACTACTAGAGCAAGATGGTTGCTTTAGGAATGTTGATTACTAAATTTAGTGATAATAGAGGTAATTTGAGTACTTGATATTGTACTCTTGTACTAGTTTTGGTATACCACTCATATTTACCTTTTTATGCACTATTTATATTCCTTCAAGCTCTTCTACCTCCTCCTTGACTACAAATCCAATAGGAGCTCTTTCTACTTTCTCCCTAATGTCAAATGTAGCAAGAACTTCTTTATTCACATCCCTTGCATTAGGGTGGACTTCTACTACCTTTTTGATATCAATTGTAACTAAATTGTTGTCTAATCCCTTATTAATCCCAAATTGTAATCCTTGTAGAAAATGTTGAAACTCTTACAACAAACTTTCACTTTGATGTGATGTGCTTAGCCTATAACTACAAGGTTTTATAATAGGATTGCAATGCAAAGCTATGTGATATCTACCTTTACCTTATTGCTTCATGACTTTTGGTGGGACAATGCCATATGTGAGTTTTGGTGGGAAAGCCTTTAATGGATTTACTTGGTTCTTGATATAATGGTATCCAAAGTTGTTTTCATTGTTTTAATGCAGTTGTTTCTTGTGCGTGATCTATTCCAACACATGCTAGTTTATTTATTTGTATGTTATGTCTTTTGTTTTCTATTCACCCAAGGAGACATTCCCAAACACTTGGTGTTTTTTTTTGGTGCATGAAGTTTTAAATTAAAAATCATAACATTGTTTATTAATGTTACCCTAGACCTCTATTATCAAACAAAAAATTGCACAAAAGTGAAAAAAAGGTATGTGTTCCAAAATGCTCATTGTTTTAAGTTGAGCATGTTGACCTTTATTCCCAAACATTAAATTTTCAAAGGCATTTTGCATTTTATAAATTTTAAAACACAAGATGTCTAGTCAAACATTTGGTCATGGTTGTTCATTCGAACAATAATCAACATAAGCAAAAATTAACACCGATGTTGTAACCCATTAAACATGTGTTTGCTCACCAACTTTTGATCGATGATGGGGTGTTCTACCCTAATATTTAGGTGAAGTAACCTCTCAAAAATGATGAAATCGGAACGTGTCAAGGTTTTTAGTTTCTAGGTTGAAATACATATTATGGATGACGAGGTTCGAGGGGGTGACTTTATCTTTCTATTGCAATTATTGTAGAGTGGGGGAAAAAAGACTTTGACTTGTTTTGGTGTGGGAACTTGATGTTAGTGACAAGGTTGAGTTTTGTTAGAATTGGGGTTTGATTTTGGGTATGTAATTTGTCTTGGGACTTTCAAAAGTTTTTGTTTGGGATTTGGGCAATCTTGTGAGAAAACATTTGTGTTTTGCAAGTTTTGAGCATACAAGGGGCATCTAGGGGAAGTTGAAATGGGAAACTATATTTAACAAAATACAACACAAAATTCTAATTCGAGAGAACTTCAATTTTTCCTTTTGAAAGACATGCTATATATGTTTAGCAAAAGACAATTAAAGATACATAATGCATTTGTTTTTAAAATATATGTTTTTCCATGCTTAGTGAATGCCATTTGAAAGAACTGGCCTAGTTTTCCCACCTAGGGTATTTGACAAAAACCAATAGATGTCTTCTTTTGGGTTTTTGTCAAATACCCTAAGCATATAACCATCAACCCAATCTAGTTAAACATTTGCCCCCCATTCATATTCGTCATATTCAATTTTTAAAAAATTGGAACTGAAAGGTTTTTTTTTTTTTTTTTTTTCCATTTTTAAATATCTAGACTCTCATGAGTTTTTGAATTTTTAAAAACATGGACCCAATTTTTATGAAAAAATTCAAATACCCACCCAACATTGCTTCAAACACATGGCCGTATTACAAATGCTTCTGACAAGACGTTAAACACCAAGACTTAGAGTTGTGGTTCATGCTAGTTATTACCTATTATAGCCATATTATAATAATCATCATCACCATTATGTCAACTATATGGCTACAGTTACCATGTGGATAACTATGGGGGCAAACAATAGGAAAGAATCAGTTCAATGATATTGCCCTCATTACATGGTTTAGCTATGTCCATTTTTTAAAAAGGTTTTTGAAATTTCAAAGGGGTGGTTCCTATTAAGACAATTTTGGTGCATGTATAGCAATATTGCAAATGTTCAAATATGAAACTTCTAGCAAAACAAAGGAAGCATAAGTAAAAAATTGGCTCTGTACAAGAGAAAAATTTCATTAAAAGTTTGGTAAGATATCCAACTTTACAGTAGCAAATGCTGGTAAGATTCAGTGTTTCATTTCAGGTGGTGCAAATTTTGCCCAAAAGAGAAATTCAAAATTAAAAAATTAGGTGATTTTGGAGGTCTTCAATCACCAGAAGTGAGGAAAAATAATAGTAAAAATCACCAGATTTTTATATTTGATTGCCACATTTTCTACACCTTCCAATGGATGATTGCCAATTTGGCTAAAAACAAAAGTTCTTTAAAAAAAAACACTGGCGAGTATTACAAAATGAACATGTAAATATGTTCACATAGCCTTAATTTTTTGGAGCTATTTGGTGAGGCACATAAGTGCCACTAAAATCTCTCAGCATCAAATGCCCATTGCTTGATGCTAGGTCATTCTTTCACAACAGTAGTTCAGACAGCTAAACACATTTGCAGACACAAACACAGACACACATACACATACACACAACATAGACAGATGCAGACATGCACACACACACGCATACACATACACTCTTGAACGTCTCAGACTGAAACACACGTCACAAACTCAAACTCAGACCTGTGAGTGTCAGACACAAACACTCAGACCCACAGAATCATATTCAGACACACCCAACATTAGACTCAGACACACATAGACCCATACAAACACACACACATAGACAGACTTAGGCACCCACAAAAAAATGGATTGCAACTGCATCAAATCTAAAGCCCGTGCACATGCAACGAAGTCCAATGGGTCAAGTGATGAAACTTGCTGGCCAGTGACTGATGTTGTGGCTTAGTGGCAAGGCTGATGCACAAGCCTGCCCCTGGCCCTCCACAACTCTGCCAGCTTCTTTCACTGTCCAACACCTTGTTTTTTTGCTCTCCATCCAATAAATTTTCATACTGATGAAGCAGAGCAGAGTTGCTGGGCTGGGTGGACAAGCAAGTCACCATGCAAGAGCTCTCATCAGCATTTCTCCTTCTTTGAGGTTCTTAAGCCTAAAACACAGAATCCTAAGCCTTATATTCTGAGAAAGAGTGTGGATACAGCTGAAGAAATCATCCTCTGTCTCCTAGTGGTGTCTGCAATCTTTCTGACAAGATATAGTTATTTTGCAGGTACCTGAAATAAATTGATCTCGGGTTGTTGCAGGATGGATGGCTTTAGTAACAAGGTGCAGTTTGAGCTGCAACAGCAGCAGGTGTTCTCTGTCTTCCTGCCTTGGTGTCTCTCCTCTAGCTCTTGCTCATTCAAACTTTGTCAGCAGACTTTGCAGCAGTTTCCTCCTTTCACAGTGCAAAATTGCTGAAATTCATATATATCTAAATACAACACTGAAACCCTTGGCATTGATTCTTCAAAAGGAAGGGATTCACTATCATGTTTACTATGACTTAAATTGCCTTGGAGATTCTAGTGGGGCTACTGGGTACAACTCCATTCATTTCATCATTCACCATGGCAGTGATGTCCTCGATCCTGAAAGTATAAGCATAATGCATAGGAATAAGTCAATTTGCATGTTGTTGACCTAAATGTTACAGTGAGTAGTAGTAATAAAACTGGTTACTATTCAGATGAAAGTGGTCACACTTCAACTGGTAAATAGAGTTATGAAGGACAATAGAGGCCATACCGATTCTTGTCAATGTTCACTTCTGCCAGCAATGTTGTCAAGTATACCTGCAAACAGCAAAATAAAAAATCAACCCAACTCATTGCACTAGGTATAGCAGAGCAAATCCTAATGTCACAGAATTTGCTGACCTCTAGATAATTTGCAGATTTGAGGTCATTAATGCTTTGGTGGCTACCAACATTGATTTCTACCCTACAAAGCCATTCAATAGACATAGTCAATCTGGAAGATACAAACCCAAAATTAACATATCAAAATTGACATTGATATTGATACTGATATTGACATATTAACATATCAATATCAATATCAAAAGATTTACTTCTGGGCTGTATACTGTCCCAAACTATGACAATGGTCTGAAGGAGATTGAGGAGCTCCAAAGATCTATCAAGGTCTGTATTGCTCAGTAGTTTCATCAAAACCTGCATTTTGTTTCTATGCACATGCAAACATGAGAGACAGATGTGCACATCTTACTTGTTTTCACATCGTGGTCAACTCTGCATGTGTAAGAACTTGCAAAATTACCTGCAAGGTGTCTCGATGCAGTTCACCTTTTGGTCGCTTCTTTGCAAGGTCTATCACTTGGCTCCAGCTCATGTTCCAAAAATCTGACTTTGCCACAAGGTTTGGCAACCCAGTCAAAAGGCTTGTCTTTTCTTCTGTTGTGTCTTTGAACTCCACTTCACTTTTGTGAAAGTTCTCCAGGCCCTCTTGGCTTAAATCCACCTTAGCCTCTGGGTATACAATTGAGTAAAGTTCTGATACCAGAAGCCACTGCCCAGTTGAAAGCATTCTCAGGGTACAGTTCAATTACATGTCCCTCTATCCAACTAGCATAACCAAGTAACCATAGAAGAAAGATACGATTTCAAGTGTCCAAGAAGTTTGACAATGATATGCTCACTAAATTGCATCACAAAGGAGAGTACTTTTGGTGCACTAAGCAGCCAGATTCACATGTACCTTAACTTTGAGCTCAGCCTCATACATAGTCACCACTTCATCTGCCAGCATCTCTGTCCAAGTTCCAGCACCAAGACCATCACATCAGGCACAATAGATAGAGGCAAAATATGCACAAGAATAGGTAGAGAAGCTAGACAAGAGATATACAAGAGATAGCCAAAAGTGCATATGAACAGAAACTGCTGAGTATCCAACAATCTCAAAAACCACCATTGCTCTCAAATCTTTGAGATGAGGGGTCAAGTCTACTGTTTAGGTTTTGGGTCAAACCCTAAACCCTACATGTGAATCATTAACCGTGCACTTCAGGTGAGCTCTCACCAAATGCAGAAAGAGGGAGAGTTGCAAACACTGGTACTCCAGCTCCATCACCATTGTCACCATCTAATGATGGCTCATTGGAGAACTCAATTATAGGTCCATCTCCAGAGCCCTTGATGTATGTTCTCATTAATTTGGATATCTGTAACATAAGATTCAAAGCTGTAACCTGCAGCAGGATTCCCACCAGATTTCAGAGGGCTTATGCAAGAAAGCTCGAGACTCCTGCTAACCTCCATGGTCCCTATAAGTGGAAATTACACAATGTAGGATGATGCTCAGGGAGCTAGCTAGGTTTGGCAATCTTGCCATAACTGAAACTGTGTCTCTGAGATTTGCAACAGAGAATGGAGAGGGAGGACATAGATATATACCAAAGCACCATAGCTTGCCAGCAGCTGTTCCAAGAATCCCTCCTACAGTCATCAACAATGAACACATATAAAAGTGACCTTCTGAAACACTCCATTCTCCCAGAGTGGGTTCATTGATGCAGAAAGATATCAAGCATTCCATCCACTGAATTGTTGAGCATTTGCTTCCAGGGCATACAACATCATCAAAACTCAAAACCATTCTTCCTTTGCAAAATTTCCTGAATCCATGTTTGTTTGCAGAAAGGTAAGCCTGTATTTGCTTCGAGGGATACAACATCATGAAAACTCAAACCCATTCTTCTTTGCAAATTTTCTTGATGATATGTTTATTTTGCAGAAATGTGAGCCCATGTTCTTGGATAACTTTCAAACAGAACCATATTTGCAGAAAAAATCAATATGAGCACAGAGAGAGAAAGAGAGCTAGAGGAGAGACAGGAGGAAGACAGAGAGAGAGAGAGAGAGAGAGAGAGAGAACACGCCTGCTGCCGTTGCAGCTTCACCTGCACCTTATTCCTAATGCCATCCATCTCCTCCAACACCCCGAGATCCATGGATTGCAGATACCTGCCCAAAAAAAACCATGGTTTTGTCAGAAAGATTGCAGGCACCCACTACTACTAACACATAATGGAAGGTTTGCTCATCCGTGTGTGCGCACACTTACTTCAATTCTTTCTCAGAATGCAAAAAAGCTTAGGATTCTGGGGTTTAGGGTTTTAGAACCTGAGAGAAAGAGAAGCGTTGACCAGAGCCGTAGCGGAGGACACGAGCGCAACAGAGGATGTAGTCCAGGCAGAGCGATGGGCATGGAGCATTGCCCAGGCGTTGCGCACCTGACGTTGAGCCGCAGGTCTCCATAGCCTATGCACACTTCTACCACCGCTCATGGAAGGGAACGACAACAGCCCAACCGTAATGAACGCTCAAAGGGTTTCACCTGTGTCTCTGAAGCAAGAAGCTCCTGCACAATGCCACCAACCACAAGCTGTGCACTTGCCTGATAGATCGCTCGACAAGCTTGCGTGTTTCTTAACCCTAAATCTGAATGCTCTGGAACACGAACTAGTGTTTTTCTCCTTGGAGACACATTCTTGGTGAAGCAGAATAGGTACTGAGAGAACTATGGAAAGGACAGGGAGATGGGAGCAGGAGCATTGCTGTAATACACAAGAGGTTTGAGGTTTTGGATCAAGCCTGTGCTCGAAAGAGGCAGGATGCTCTCTCTCTCACGCACACACACTACTGTCAGTTACATCATTTGCTATGCAATTGTAAACCTGCAGTTTTTTATGAAGATGATTTGCATGATTCTTTCAGAGATTTTTTTTCCCCCGTTGCATCAAGTTCTCATTGCAATGAGCTTTTTGGGATTAAAAAAATAGTTCTTTGAGATTGCATTGAGAGTCAGTTGGTGTCTTGAATCCTGAACTTTGTATGCATTTTTCTTCAGTATATTCTATTAGGTTCGGTTTGAAAGAAAAGCCCAGAATTCCTCAACTCTTTTGAGGGTGTGTTTTTTTCTAGATACAGTAGGCCTAGTATGTGGTCTATTGGTCACCATTGCTTTGAAACCCTAAATTTTTAAAGACCATCTGTTATCAAGTTCCAAATTTTCTCAGCTTGTAGAAATCACAGAAGAAGTTAGTATGTTTGGGGATTATCTTTGGTTTTTCGCTCTAGTGATATTTCTACTGGTTACATCCTTTTAGCTCACACAATTTCAATAACCAGTCTTCTTCTTCGCTTCTGAATCTCAATGAGTTTTCTTCTACACAGAATTGTAGCTTCTTTAAATGTCCAGTGGTTCAGATGTGAAGGTATACTAGAAATTATTGCCCAGAGTCTTGTCATTTGTTCTCAACACCAGAGTATGATTGTATGTGTGATTCTTACCAATCCAAAGAAACAAGCTATGGTATCATGCTGTAAGCATTTCAAGAGGTATGCGAGCTGCACTCCGTATAAGTTTGACTACTACACATTGTGCCTGTCTCAATATCTTGATGCACTGGATTTTGCACATTCGCAGACATACATTTTTGTTGAAGGACAAATTGTGTAGGATTTGGATGTGAACTAGTCGGGATGCTTGTGATTCTCATGAATGTTACAATGCATGATCGTGCAGAAAGGGAGAAAAGCATCATTGTGTGCACAATGCATGCATGATGATTCTAGATTGTTTCATCAAGTTTATATTCAAATTGTTTTTTGGTTGTTGTTTCATTTTTTTCTCATCGTCATATAAACTTTGTTTAATTTCTCATGATCATATTTGAATTGATGTTTCAATTTCTTATTGAAGTGTTGTTTCAATTCCTTATGATCATATATTAAATTGTTGTTTTAATTTCTTATTGAATTGCTCAAGTTTCAATCCTTTGTGACCATATTGAATTGTTGTTTCAATTCTCATTTAAAAAAAACACAAACATAATTCAAAAATTTCATAGTATAGATACCATGGACATTGCTACATGCCCTTTGTGACCATATTAAATTGTTGTTTCAATTCTCATGTTAAAAACACAAACATAATTCAAAAATTTCATAGTATAGATACCATGGACATTGCTACATGCCCTTTCTTGTTTATATTGATGGGCATGTATTAATTAGTTAGGCTCAAAATAGGTTGGTATTGAATGACACATACAATTGTTTTTATTATAGAGATGAGTAATGCCCTTGTTTAGTGGGCAAAATTTCAAATTGAGCAAAATCCATTAGTGTGACATCTAATTTCAATAAAACACATACATTAAAACATGTACATACTACACAAATAGGTGTCCAACATTTGTGGATTGTGATTAACAAACCATTTGAGGCTCACTTCCAATTCATTTCAACATCATTAAAGTATGGGGTAGTAGATTAAATTATTTTCTTGACGACATTATAACACACAATTTTCCAATGATGATCATACATTCCTAACAATAACAAAATGTGTTTATTGAACATGATTTTTTAGTATAAAAATTATTGAATTTGCCACCCAAGACCTTAATATTATCATGGAATGGTTTCACCATTATTATATAAGCCATTATGTTACCATAGAAGAGAATGAGAAATGGGGAAGTTTTGTGAGTCAATCTAATTGTAATCATTCCATGATGACATCTTTTCTTATGTATTTCATTGAATGCAACATCTTCTTTTTTCTTCAAGCTTCCTTGGTTTGTGATGCACAAACTCCTTGAGGAAGACTATAAAAAATATGCAACAATTAAAGTCTATAATTTGAAAGTTCCTTTGAGAAAAACGTAAAAAATTCATAAGTAAGGACATAAAAAGAAAAACCTAAATGGTTGTTATTGGTTAATGTGTTAATGTGTATTAGGAAGAGGTGTTGTGTTAAAAGCCATCACCAGTGTTGGTCCTTCCCCTCCTATGAACAATTGACCTTTGCTCCTTATTAGACTCAAGAGAAAATCAATGAAGATAAACTCATATTTAAGAATCTTATGATAACCTACATAATTTTTTCCTCATTATAATGTCTAAAAAATCATGTGTTTGGAAGTGGTTGACACCTTGGTATATTGTTAATAAAGAACAAAAATACAATACAAAAGAAGGAATTTTTCATTCATTTAGAATTGGGCCTTTTACCTTGCAAAAATTACTTGTCCACTATAAATCAATCTTCATATTGATTTCCACATAGCACCATCCCAAATAATCACTTCAAAAAACAAACTTGATTACATGCAATCACTTACCTAACCTCCATTTTCCTTTCTTAGCTTGCAATTGGAATAAAGAACCACACTAGCAATTTTTAACTTTTTAACTTGCCAAAAAAAAAAACCCATGCTTCAATTAACAAATTGAATAAATCATAGATTGTAGATGTCTTTCTTCCAAAGCTTTGATGATTTCAACCGAAGGCCATGAAATTGTTAAAAACAAAGGATTGTGATTCCAACAACAATAAAACAAACCTATGCTTAAACATGTAATGCAAAGTTCACATTTTTCATCATAATCATCACCCAAGTTTGAATTGCTAGCTAGATATGAAGATATGACAACTATAGATTTTGTTATTGGGCATTTGTTCACACCCAATTCGCCCAAGAGTCTTACCAAACATCAATCCCCACTTTATTACACATTGTTTATCTTTTATTAAACCATCAGTTTGATGTGCATTAGATTAATTACAAGGGTTTTTTTATAGTTTTGTGATGTAGTTCAAGTGGCGATCATCCATAAGATGATTTAGCCAAATTTAACTACATACTAGATATGAAAACATAATTATGTAATCCTTCCATAATTTTGGCTACCTATTAAAATTTATCATAAAAATTTAGTGGTTTGGATTTTTTTTTCTTCAAAATCTAGAAAATTTGGATAACTTTTCCTTGAAAATTCCTTTGATTTGTACAAGTCAAAATCATATTTTTCAATTCAATTTTTTTATAAACAATGATTAGTTGTCTTGACATCCAATTGATTTGGAATAAAACTGTAATGGTAGTCATCGTAGAAAAAGACCATCATATATTTCAAGATACTCGATTTTAAGGTCAAATGTAAATGCAAATGTGGTTTTGGGATGTTGGGTTTTTCCAATATGAAACTCAACCAAAATAGAATAAATTACCAATTTACAGTGTGGCTCCTTTGAAAGGTGACAAAATAATATTATTTTAACTCTACACACATAGTGAAACCTTAATTAAATCAATAAAAAATATTTGCAATAACATTTTATAGTTGATCTTGTGAAAAACACACTTGCAAAATTATTGCTACAAAAAAATGTAATGAAAGAAATTACCAATTTTTGTGACATAGGCAATCTAGAAGCTAGATAATTTTACATCATATAATTCCATTTGTAGAGTCGTGGGATTCTTCAACAACATGTTCATCACTTGTGCATGGATGTTGTTACATTGGTTTTGCCTTCATTTGGTGAATATGGTAGTGATGAATGAACTTTTACCTATTCCCCTTGGTTGACATGTTTTATAATTACTTAGGAGACGACGACCTTGCTTATGCTACTATTTAAGAAAGCTTCATTTCATCTCATCCCCGTGTCCTTCCCTAATATTGTTACTACTTGCATTCATATGTTTTCCTCTTGTGGATATCCATGCTCATACACTTGCCAACTTATTGTAGTTCAAGAAGTTATGAAAATGATGATAACGTGTTTCCCCATTGCCCTTCAAATTGGACAATGATTTTTTACACGTAGTTTTTCTTCAAGCTCTTTGAAAATGGTAGTGGGAATCAATTTGCACACTCAAATCCATAGCAAACACTCGTATTCTTCAATCATTTATCAACCCTATTAATAAGAAAACAACAACCTTGATCAAAAGGAAAAGAACATAAGCACATCAACAAGTGGAAGAGAGCAAAGCAAAGCCTAAAAGCAAAATGAAGAAGTTTCAATGTGTGATGGCTAAGGTTTTTAGAAGTTTTGACAAAATTATGGAATATTTATCAAAATTTCAAAAAATTCATAAATAATTTAAGTAGTGTCATACTGACCCAGGTAGTGTAGATGCTACCATGGTAAAACCTTGGGTGAGTCAGCACAGCACCTACACTGGTACCATGTTTAAAAACTCTCTGAAATTTGTTTTGGGGGTTGCTTCTAAGCATTTTAAAGTTGAAGGTGGATGGATCCTAAATTAGGATCTGTGAGTCCAAATTTCACATTTCCTGAGGGGTCTTAAATAGAAGCCCACTTCTCAAGGGACTTCACTCTAGAAGGGGAAGGTACCAAGGTAGGTGCTGGGTCACCCTGGCCAATCACTAGAAGGTACTGTGTTAGGGTTTACCCCAAGTCTTTGACCAACAAGTGCTTGTGTGTGCTTGTGTGGAGGGTTTATGTGTTGTTGTTGTTGTTGCCTGAAAGCTTGATGGAGTTTTTGTTGGGGGATTACTTACAAGCTTTTGTTGGTTGTTGGGGGGCCAGAGACTTAGAGAGAAGCTATTCTTCTTTTGAAACTAGGACATCATTCAGTTATGATGTGAAATCATATGATTGTGTTTTTTCAGTTTGATCCCCTTTCTTTCTTTTTTGGGTTTGTGAAAATTGGAGCATTGCCAAATTCACCTTGAGGGTTTTGGTTTTTGGATCTCAAAAACATTGGAGCTTTGCACAAATTTGGGTGGTTTTTTTTTTTTTTTTTTTTGTTTTTTTTTTTTTTTTTTTTTTTGGTTTTGTTTTTGATTGAGAGGGATTCCCTTCTACTGTGGTGTCAAGGGCTGCTCTGTCTCTCTTTGTCTCTCTTTGAAGCAAAGCAACTTTCCAATCCTTTGAATAAGAAGTTACACACTTTTGAAGATTTCATACGGTTTTTCCAGCTTCAAAGGGTTTCCTTTTGCAGTTGTGAATGGAGAGCCAGACGAAACTTTCTGGGTTTTCGTGATTTTTGTTTTTTTTGGTAGGGGAGTGGGTGGATCTTGTTGTTGAGGAGTTTTTTTGCTTCTTGTTTCGGCTTTTTTCCCGAGTTTTGTTTTTCACTTTGATTCCTGTCTTGGGTTCAAGGATGGGTGCATTTACGGCACTGGAGCATTTCGCAGTGTCTGTTTTGTGTACTAGTGTCCGAGTCGCAACTCCTCCTCCTCCTCTTGTAGCAGCAGCTCCACGCCACCACCACTGTGATACTTTTGAAAGGCAATCGAGCAGTAGTAACTGCTGCTGCTATATGCGGAATTGGAGGCAACGAAAACGTTTTCAAGCTCGAAGAGTGCAAGCTCTTGTGATAGAGCCTTCAGGCAATGCGGAGGATAGTACAGCAGATTTTGTGAAGCGCATGGAGCAGACCTGGCTGATTTCTAAGGTATCCCACGAAACCCTAATCTTGTAACCCTAAGACAAACCCCCTTTTGCAACGAATCCTTCAGAAATAGAAAGAAAACTGACTTTGTCTGAATGCGAGCTAGTTTTTTCTCTATCTTCCACCTCTTGGATTTGATCATCTTGTTCTACATCAAATTGATTGTGTATGATCGTGGCCAAAGGTGGTAACATTTCATTCGGCAGCATTGGCACCTGTACAGGTTTTCACCAGAATTTTGTGTTTTGTGTATGGCAGCAACCAAGACCAGTTCAGTGTGCATCATGTGATGCAAGTGGGAGTAAAGACTGTGTTTGGTGTAAGGGAACTGGTTTCTTCTTTCTTGGTGACCAAATGCTCTGTGAAGTGCCATCTCGCAACACACTTTGTGTCATTTGTGGCGGCAAGGTATGATGTGCCATCTTGTTTCTTTGGTTTCCTTTTCTGCTTGTGATGGCACCATGGGCTACAGATCTTTGTTTAGCCAAAACCTCCTACATGTCAATATATCAAGCATCAGCAGCCATGTCTTTCCTTATCTTCTTTTATGTAACCTCCTAGCTTCTGTCTTTCTGCAGTTATTTCTTTACTATGTTTTGCACCAATTCCAGTTTCCTTCTTTGTGTCTTCCCTCTTGTGGTTGATCAGCAGCCAGTCAGCTTAGAAGGTGCATAAGCCTATTGATGAGACAGGCTTTAGTTTTCAAACAAAGAGAAACAGAGGTTATTACTGGCTGTGAAGGTTCAATTTTTGTAAAAGGATTCCTTACATGGACAACATAAAGAAAGTCTCATATTTTGTATACTGATGACAGGGGATGGTTCCATGCAAGGATTGTAAAGGGACAGGCTTCCGAGCACGCTGGCTTGGTCAAACTCCTGAAGTCAGTGGATCTTAACAATGGTAACTGTTGTCACTAGGATGTGATTTCCTTGCAAAAATCAGGGCTTCATCATCAATGTGAAACCCTAAACCTTAAAACTGTAGACTCTTATTTATTATTTCTGGAAAGCTCATCAGCTCAGGGCCAGTTCTAAGTGACAATGGTGGGACAAAAATAGACAAGAAATGCTGGGATTGCCACAACTTGCACCTCTCTCTTTGATGCAAAGACCCTGGACAGTGGCTGTAAGTGTTCAAATTATTTCAAGTGTACTATAGAAGCTCGCATCTGTTTCCACAGATGACTGAAGCAATACAGAAAAAAAAAAACTGTAATCTTTTACAAAATGATGGCATATTGTCATGTATTGAATTCTGGCATTGACTGAACATGTTGATGTTTCACCTTTTGCATTCTTGGCTTTAACTTGTGCTGTTACATCTGCCCACAACACTCAATATTTTTTGCTTCTTACATTTTGTCATCACTTTTGTGTGCTTCACCTTGGGGTTACCTTCACATTCTCTGTTCTCTCTTTCACTCCACATTCTTCTTTCACTTTGCCTTGCATTGCGCTCCATTGTCTCTGATATGTGCCTTCTCAATTGTGCATCGAATTGTTCTTGTTATAAACTCCAACATTTTGTTGTTATTGTTGTTTGATTCCCCGTTACTTCTTTGTTTGTGCTTTACAGTTGTCCTTTGCGTCAGGCACTCTGTTATCGATTTTTTTTCACTTTGCCCTGTGTTCTTCATGAATGTTGCAATCTCCTTTTTGTCTTGCAATGTTCACCATCACTTGTGTACATAAAGCAAAACACAAGAAATCATCGAAACATCAAAGTCAGTTTTTGCACTCTCCTGTGTCAAGCTGAGTTTAGAAATGGGTAATTTGGCTTCTTTATCATCACAGTAGACTGGCATTAGGTTTGACATTTACATGAATGAACTTGCAGAAATGCAAGTTCTTTTGCAATGCAGATTCTCTATACTATGTATAGCACCTGTGCAACTCACCCAGCAGTCTAGAGAATCAGGTGTACAAACCCAACTTGCAAGAAACTGATTGTCAGTCCATAGAGACCTCAGAGCCTCTCCCAAGTTCTTAGAATCGAAGAGTCCAGAAAATCATGTACACGAGCTAAATCCAACAGAACTGACAATTCACATAAAAAATAGAATACAATTTTATCCTGCAACAATGTAGGTCTGAGAATGTGCAAAATCAAGCACATCAAGACATTGGGACAGACAATCTGTAGTAGCCAGGGTATAGCTCATATGGAATGCACACATACCTCTTATCTATGCTTCCGGTTGCTGACATCTTGCTACCAGGATACCACAGCTCCACCTTGTTTCTTTGGCTCAATGAGAATCATACATACAACTCTGGTGTTGTGAATAACAGGACTCAGGTGACATCTGCAATTATCTCATGCATACTTTCACATCTCAACCACAAGACAATTGAAGAAGCAAAAACTTTGTGTACAAGAAAAATCATTGAGCTTCAGAAGCAAAGAAGACTGGTTATTGAAATTGTGTGAGCTAAAAGGATGTAACCAATAGAAATATATCTAGAGGAAACATAAAAAGATAATCCCCAAACATACTAACTTCATCATGGTCATCTGTAATTTCTACAAGCTGAGGAAATTTGGAACTTGGCAACTTAGATGTTCACAGCAAATTAGGGTTTCAAAAGCAATGGTGACTGATTTTTGCATATGCTAAATAACTTGCAGAAATTTTTCTAGGGTTTCAGAGTGATTCTTCTGTTGAAGAAGAAAGCTTTTGAAGGTGCACAGTTTAAGGTTCTCATGGCACAATCTGATCACACACTACTGAATCCAGAAAAAAAATACATCCTCAAAAGAGTTGAGGAATTCAGGGCTTTCCTTCAAACCACACCTTATAGAATATCGCGAAGAAAAAATAAGCATACAAAGCTCAGGATTCAAGACACAAATTTGACTCAATAAAATCTCTAAGAATATGAAAAAAAATCTCAAAAAGCTCATTGCAATGAGAACTGAGGCAAGGGGGAAAAAAAGTCTCTGAAAGAATCATGCAAATCATCTTCACAAAAAGTTTACAGTTGCATAGCAAATAATGCCAGTGACAGTATTGTTGGAGAGAGAGAGAGAGCATCCTGCTTATTCTTGTCTAGCACAGGATTGATCCAAAACCCCAAACCCCTAGTGCATTGCAGCAGTGCTCCTGAACCCATCTCCATCTCCTTTCCAAAACCCCAAACCTCTTGTGTATTGCAGCAATGCTCTTGCCCTTATCTCCCTCTCTTTGCCATAGCTCTCAGAGTATTCTGCTTCACCAAGGATGTGTCCCCAAGGAGAAAAAACACTAGCAGTCTCAGAGGCTTCTGGAACAATAAATGGAAGCCAAAATGCCAATACAGCAGCAGCAGAATCCCTTGAGAACTGCCTCCCTGCAGATGATATCAAACATGAGAGCGCATTTGGAGACGATGGCGAGCCAAAGGGATGAGCTCAGAAAGAGGAGTAGACACAGGAGTTGTCTGTGGAGTAGGGAGAGGGGAGGTGCGACACATGGGACAAGAAGCATGTAGACGAAGCCAAGCATCAATGCAAGAGACATGGAACATGTGGTGACAATCAGGAAGCATGCGCAGGAATTCTCCTTCTTTGTAATCAGCCAAGCAGATGGAACAAGATGTGTCTTGAAGGTGAGGCAAAGGTTGTGCTGAGCTGAAGACAAGCTTGGGATATGACTCCAGAGTTGCTTGATCCAAGCCTGCTATCACCCAATCTGCTAACCCTCCTTCATTGCCATCCGCGCCTCCTCCTACTTGATGTTGATGCGGTGCCACTGCTGCATTCCCATTCTGTTGTCTTCCGTCTGTGGCTTGATGCAACCGTACACAGACATAGGAAGCTAGCATGATTGTCGATACCAGTACCAATATCCCCACTGCTATGGCAATCCCATATCCTAATCCCACTTTGCTCAAGCTCACTTGCATACTAGTACTATTGCTGGTGCTCATTCTTTCTTCTCTGTCCCTGCTGCTCTCTCATCCCAAGCTCCTCACTCTTTCCTTCACCACCACCACCACCATCACCACCAAGATCTCAGTATCCTAATTTTCCAAAAACCCCTCTCCTGCCCCTTTTTTTTGAGTCTCAGGCTCATTCATCAGCAAGCCAGAAAATCGCTAGACTACATCATGCTCATCATCCTCCCTCCCATGACTTCCTCATAATCCAACCTCCATACCCATTTCTACAAAAACCTTCTCAAACACCTTACTCCATTACAACAACCTCCACACCCATCTCTACAAAAACCCTTCTCAAACAACACCGTCTTACTCCATCACAACAACCTCCTTGCTTGATCTCCCCGACAAACACCCCTCAAGCTGAACAATACATGAACATACTACTACCATGCCGCCATCATCATCATCATCATCACCAAATTTGCATTCGACAAAGCAACACGCAACACTTTTGCAAAGCTCATGTAGTCCTACTGCCTGCTACAGCAATCTTGGTTGCAAAGCTTGATGCTGTGATCGAGAGTATTGATTCTCTATAACCATTTTGCACTGATTCTCTCTACACCAAAGTGAGAAGTGTGCAAGCTGCTGTGTGGGCAGATTTTGAAGTGTGCAGGCTGCTCTCTAATGGTTTTCTTCCAATTCCTGATAGGAAATGGGATTGCAGTGAATGGCAAGAGGGGGAAAAGAGAGAGAGAGAGAGAGAGAGAGAGAGGGAGAGAGAGAGAGAGAGAGAGAGAGGGAGAGAGAGAGAGAGATAGAGAGAGAGAGTTTTTAGAAAAGTAGTCATAAGTAAGAACTAAAACCGCAAACACCCAATTCATTATTAGTTCTCTCTGGCTGCTTGCACTTTTCCTGCAACAAAGTTCAAACACACAAAAAAACTTAATCATGAGATTGCAGATTGATCCAGAAATCAAATCCATCATCAGCTAAAATAGGGTATTCACAACTTTCTTGCAGCAAACGCTCCAGTGTTTTCTCACTGTATTTCAGTGCAAGAAATGCTCAGTGTTTTACTGAGCATTTCTTGCACTGAAACATCACATTAATTAGTGGAATCAGCCCCTGTCCATTAGCCAAGGTTGAAAATGGTGACAAACAAAGGGAGGAGTAACAATTCTGCTGAGCCAATTTTGAGGCAATGCAGCATGCACACAAGAGGCCCAATTTTGTGGTGGTTTTGTGTGTGTTCCCAGTGTGTTCTCATCAAGTTCCCAAGGGGTTCTCAGCAGTTCCCCCCTATGTTCCCCATAGGAACCACACTTTTATCCCACAATGGTTTTGGCCAAAATTGTCCTCTTTGCAAGTTATGAACATCTTGAGAAACGCATTAGGAATGTTGGGAATCCTTTGAAAACTTGTTGGGAAAACATTTAGAACAGAAAAAGTCAGAAAAATCCAACACCCTATCCTCCCCCAAAAGGAAAAAAAACCTGACCTCTTGGGTGCATACTGCATTGACTCTTTGGCTGAGCAGAATTTTTATTTGTTTGTCCCCATTTTCAACCCAGGCTATTTGTAGGGACTAGGGACATACAATTGGGAGGTGGCTTTATTCCATTCAAATGCTAAAACCTTTTCTCTCAATGCATTATGGTTTTGAGAGTTTAAATTTCAAGCCTTGGTTTGCAACATCATCAGAAACACATTTGAAAATTTAAAAAATCATATTATCGCAGTACTACACTATTACAAAATGTGAGTGCAGTTGAGTAGTCCTCATTTAGTGGACTAACAAATTCATTGCAATCTCACTAGGTCATGTTTAGTGAGATCACTGAATTCACTCAAAATCCAGTGAAATCACTTATACGGGAACACATTTTGTTCTTGTGCTAGCTCATAAATAATCTATATGATTTAGTGTTTTGGTGAGCTTTTTTATTGCTAACAATTTGTTTCTTTGCATAAACTGTTAGTTTGAACTTGGAAGTAAGAAGCTACAGAAAGATCAGGTTCTGGTTTGTTCATATGCAGCGGAGATCATAACATGAGAATATGAGACTATTTGTTCCTCTACTTTCTTCATGAAAATGTGTCAGGGAGTTGGGCTTTTCAACAGATACAACTGTGGAAAAGTGGGTGAGTGATTTTAGGGCTTAGGTGGGTGTTTAGTGTTTACTCATTCAGAATTAACAAACCAAATATTTACATCATACTTAATTACATCTTTCTTTGCAACATAAATGATAAGCAACCCGTGAGTTGTTCAAATTTGCCATCAAGGAAGGATTCAATTCACTTTGATTCTCCAGACTCCAGAGAGTCTAGTGGGTGGTGGCTAAGAAGAGTATATAAAGTTTCAACTTTCTTCTCATTGAATCCACAAAGGAGAAAAGTGGGTTCATTTTGGCAGTTGTTCTTGGGGAGTCTTATTTGCAAAAATGTTGATAGAAGTAACCATTACATGTGATAAAATCTCAGACTCTTCAATTACATAATTGTGTAGGCAGCCTACTAGTGCAACTGGTGTTTTTTTGGGTTTTGGGTGGGGGGCGGGTGGGGAGAGGGGGGTGTGAATTTTGACATTATGGCAACAAAAAAATAATTCCATTGTGCATAGCAAATTGTACAACAGGATTGTTGAAAAAAAAAACACAAAAAGTTGACACATTTTGAGAGGAAAAAAAGGTTTAAAGGTGCCTTTTTTTCAAAAAAGGAATGAGTTCTCCTGTAGATTGCCAGAACTAGGCAGGATTCCAAAAAGTTTCTGCTGTCCTGTCTGACCTATAGCCAAATTTGGCTCATTCCTCTTGTGCATGATCTCACAACTCCACCTACTTGACAGAAACTGAAAAAAAAAAAAAAACCCCCAATTTTTGCCAATATAAAAAAAAAAATTTCTTTTATTTACCACAAATACTGAAAAGAAAAATTAAAAGGTTGGCATATAAGAAATTTTAAAATTCCCTCACCAATGCAT
>Ga0116231_10003658_pt1 | contig 31718 bp, 26 predicted proteins | sample S1TSphgellanicum_2_FD_89695 | JGI IMG/M metagenome (GOLD analysis project Ga0116231, IMG submission 89695) | Host-associated microbial communities from peat moss isolated from Minnesota, USA - S1T2_Fd - Sphagnum magellanicum MG | ecosystem: Host-associated > Plants > Peat moss > Unclassified... | reverse complement strand
TTGGCCAATCCACGCGGGTTTTGCGCCGGGGTCGATCGCGCCATCGACATCGTCGAGCGCGCCATCGACCTGTTCGGCGCACCGATCTACGTACGCCATGAAGTCGTTCACAACAAGTACGTCGTCGATCGCTTGCGCGCGATCGGCGCGGTGTTTGTCGAAGAGCTCGACGAAGTACCGGACGGCGCGACCGTCATATTCAGCGCCCATGGTGTTGCGCGCAGCGTGCAGATCGAGGCACAGCGCCGTGCGCTGACCGTGTTCGACGCCACCTGTCCGCTGGTCACGAAAGTGCATATGGAAGTGACCCGTTATGCGCGCGAGGCGCGGGAGGTCTTTCTGATCGGCCACGAAGGCCACCCCGAGGTCGAGGGGACGATGGGGCAGTTCGACACGTCCCATGGCGGCCATATGTACCTCGTCGAGACCGCGGAAGAGGTTGCTCACCTCGTCGTCAAGAATCCCGACCATCTCGCCTTCGTCACGCAGACGACCCTGTCAGTCGACGATACGGCCACGATCGTCGACGCACTGCGCGCCCGGTTCCCGAATCTCAAGGCACCGGTCAAGGAGGACATCTGTTACGCGACTCAAAATCGCCAGGATGCCGTCAAAGGCATCATCGACCGCTGCCAGGTGCTCGTCGTCGTCGGTTCCGCCTCGAGCTCGAACTCCAATCGCCTGCGGGAACTCGCCGAGAAGTCGGGGAGAATCGGCTACCTCGTCGACGGACCGGAGCATCTGAAGCGGGAATGGTTCGAGGGCATCCAGACCGTCGGCCTCACGGCAGGGGCTTCGGCGCCCGAAATCCTGGTCCAGGGCGTCCTGAAGCAACTGATCGAATGGGGCGGGACCGTCGTGGACGAGGTGGCCGGACGGGCCGAGCACGTGATTTTTGCGTTGCCCCGGCAGCTGCGTGAAGTCACGAAACGCAGCACGAGCCTTTCATCGGTCGATGCACCGGGTTAGAATGCGCCCCCTTTGAGTTTCCCATCGCCGCAATAGCTCAGTTGGTAGAGCAACGCATTCGTAATGCGTGGGTCAGGGGTTCGAATCCTCTTTGCGGCACCAGTTCTAAAATTTGCCTGTGCGGGGCATATCGGACCTAAGTCTCTCGACGCGACCACGATTCGAACCCGTGACAGACAACAAGCCGGTTCGACCAATCGCCGCAGGCGATTGGACCGCCCGCAGGGCGGCCCCGAAGGGGCGAGGCGCGCAGCGCCGAGTAATCCTCTTTGCTGCACCACTGTTTTTTGGTCCTGATTCCTAGCCCTCTGACCAATGAATCCCCACTTTTTTGCATAGTTTGTGCAAGGCGAGTGAAATCGCCTTTTTCCCAAAGTGCCTTGTTTGGATTCACGCAAGAGCTCCTGGCATTGGATTATTGACGGCATATCGTGATATCGCTTGGTCGCGATCGATTGTTAGTGGTTGGTGCGGTGGATTCTTGTCTTTGTGCTTCGTGGGGTCAACTAATTGTGAACTGCCGCTTTGCCGATCGCGTAAGTCGCGCGACTAAGCGGGGACGTAGATCAATCTAATTACGCCGTCGCCAACGAGCTCGTTGGCGACGAGGCGGAGCGGTGGCCGGGGCGCGGCGAAGAATGGAGTGCCGTGACCCAACACGAACGGGCGGAAATAGAGCCGATACTCATCGAGAAGACCAAGGTCGGCGAGGCTTCGCGCCAAGTCTGGTCCGGCGACGTCAATCTCTCCGACGAGCCGAGATTTGAGTTCGCGAAGCGTGGTCCCGAGGTCAGCCCGGACAAGCGTGGCGTTGGGGCCGACGGCGTGCAGCGAGCGCGATATCACCCATTTGGGCAGGCTTCGCCAGGCCGCCGCAAAGCCGAGATCCTCGGCGTCCCAATCGGGCTGGTCTTCGTCCCAATAACGCATGATCTCGTACGTGCGGCGACCATACACACAGCCCGCTAGCTTGCGCACGTGCTCTAAGAAGTGACGAGCGAGCGCGGGGCCGGGAGGCCCTATGTGCAAGTGATCGACGTATCCGTCCAAAGACTGCTGCAAGCCAAATACAAACATTGCCATGTTCTTTATCTCGTTCGTTTGTCTCGAGACCTTGTGTACGATCACTTCGCCGCGTCCGAAATGAAAAGCCCGGCACAACTGGCCGGGCTTCCCAATGCGCGACGGAGCTGAAGCGCATCCACACGCTTCAGCCGACCGGCCCGCAACGCATCACTCCAATCGCTGCACCTGCCCGTTTGCATAGCCGTACGGATGATAGGCAGCCGTCCCATAACTCGGATCACTCGTTGCCGGGCAGACGTGGACCACCTCCGGATACGGGCTGCTCGCATTCGAAATGCAGGGAATGGCGCTGAGATACTCGTAGATTGCTTCCAGGTCGTAGTCGGTCGCGCTACCCAGTGCCGGCCACGGCATGATCTGCAGCTTGCTGCCGTCCGCAGGTGCGGCAACGCTGGTCGCTCCAGGAGTGGTTCCGACATTCTGGAAATCATGGCCGTTTCGCAGAGTCGTCTTGAAATGCGCCAGCGTGTTTCCTTCGGGCAATGGCCTGCCGGTCGCAAAGTCCGGGGTTAAATTCCTTGCGAGAACCTCCGTCGATCCGCAAGCGCCCATGCCGGACGCGTCGCAGGCGCCGCTCGGATTGAAGTTGTTTCCGCCCGCCAGGAACGCCACGGGATTTTCAGTCGCCGGCGGGTTGTACGGGATCGCGCCGTTGTACGTCGCCTTGCCGGTGTAAGTTCCCCCAAGGGAAACTGGAAGATTGGCCGGATTTTCCGCCGGCGTAAATTGTCCCGGAACCGAGACAAAGACGCCGCCGTGGCAGCCGTCGCAGTTGCCGGCGGAGTTTACCCAGTAAGAGCCGATGCCGACCTTTCTCGGGTCGAGTCCGGTCAGATTCAGACGCACAGGATTGATCTGATAGCCCTTGGCTATCCGCTCGTCGTCCGCGCTTACCGGGCAGCTTGGGTAGGGCTGCTTGCCGAGGCCGCAGCTTGGCGTGCTTGTGCCGGCCGGAGTTTGTATGCCGGCAGTCGCGATGCGCGCTGGCAGTGCTGCAATGCCGACGACCAATGTCAAGCCGAGTAGTCCTGCTGACTTGATCCAAACGTTCTTCAGCTTCTCGAGCAACATGGTTGTTTCCTCCCAATCTAATTTGGCGCCGAGTGTCTTCGCTGTTCTGATGTGCGGCCGCGTGGCAGAATCGCCGCGGTCCCGCCCGGGGTGGCTCACCATATCGCCACCACTTTGCCGCCGACATACTGGTAGAACTTATAGTCCCCGGGCTGCGAGCACTGATTGATCAGGACTCCGCCTCCGTAACTGTTGGCAATGCCGGCGTTGATGTTCGCCAGATTGCTCGTGCATGGGATGGCGCTCAGATATTGCCAGACTGCATTGAGATCGCCGTCGGTGAGCTGACGCACCGTTGGCCATGGCATGACCTGCAACAATGCGGCATTGGTCGGTGCCTTTGCGCAACCGTTCGGACCCGGCGGCGCGCTCGAGCCACATTGCGAAAAGAGCTGGTCGATATCTACACCGTTGTGCAATACCGCCCAATACGTGATCCAGTCGATGCCGCCCTCGGCATAGACGGCCAAGTACGGGGCGTACGATGTCGGGCTGGCATTCACGGTCGGTGTCAGATTCTTAGAATCGACCGAACCGAAATTCTGGCCGCCCGCCACGAATGTCGTCGTATCGATCTGAAACAACGCGCCACCGTCGCGCCTTTGCGTCACGGGAAAGGCATAGGGTCCGAGCGGCGCAGGCAGGAAATACGGGTTTCCGGTCTGACCGGAATGATCGGAGGTCGTGATCGGAAACCCTGCCTTGTAATACTGGTTCGCGCTGTGACAATGATTGCAAACGCCCACAGTGTTAACGATGTAAGCGCCGATGCCTACCTGCGCTGGATCTTTTCCAGTCAGGTCGACGGGCACCGGGGTAGCCGCGTAGCCCGCGGCGATTCTCTGCGCGGTATAGGCATCGACGCGCTCTACTGAACTCTCATCTGCCGCGCGCGCAGCCTGCGAAGATATAAGGACGCTCGCGACAAGAGCGGCGAAGGCGTGAATCTTTCTCAGTCGTGTCGCTGTGTTCCACTGATTATTAGCGGACATGGAAACTCCCCCACGATGAAATGGATTTAGGTGTACTTCGATTGATGAATAAATGGCGGTGTGCCCGCATGATAAAGCGTCCACTGCCGCACATCTGACGTTGCGGTTCCGTGCAACAACCTCCCCCTTATTCGGTTACTTCTTAAGCGATAACCGTATTTGCAAGCTTTTCGTAGCTTTCGAGAGAGCTATATCACGAGGTGATATCACGGACAAGAAGCATACGTTTCATCGCGCATGCAACATTTTCAAGGCAGCCGCTTCGCGACGCAAAGCTCCGAGGCAAACTACTGAAGATCGACTAATTCAACCACGCGATCGTGACCTTGAGGCGCTGTCGCTTTGGCCGGCAAAGCAAGCGACTCGATGCAGCGACTCACGAACCGGATTGCGATGCGTGAAATCCTTAGTAAGGCGAGGCAACGCCTTGCGTGGTGCCAGCGGCCGAGTCGAAAGGGGCTAGGCGACGCGAGTCAAGAATCCAATGTCATGCAAATGTCGGATCAAGCTCAAGCGGCCGTCTGCATCCAGGTGGCCTTTAAGGTCTTGGCCACGAAACGTCGGCCGCGCACACATGGCGCGAATCGCGAGAGCGACTGGGGCCATGACTTGGTACCTTACGCCCGCGAAATCGAGATGCGTCTTGCCTTCATCGTTAACAAAGGCATACGTGCCCGGCGCCGGCGGACTGAACGAGGAATCAAGCGTGATTGCGATCGTATCCGCTTTGAATGACGTCGGCCTTGGCGCTCGGGCTGACCTGACTCGTTCCGTAAACGAGCTGATCAATTGATCGAAATCCGCTGCACCGCGCAGCCGCTCGAAGGCGTCGATCAGTTCGCGTTTTAAGGGTTCTTTGAGCGCCTCCGTGCTCGCAAACCCCGGTGGCAAGGCCTTGCGTTGCGCACGATCGCCAACCGCGGTTTGCAGAAACTCCATGAGCAGATCGGCGCGCGTATAGACGGTGATGCCGATCGTGACGTGCGCGGAGTAGCTGGCGGAGGTCGTCGTCGAATGCAGGAATCCGCGCGGCAGGTACAGCAAATCTCCGGCCTCGAGTTCAAGCTCTGCGATCGGGGCCTGACCGGCATAAGTCTGTGGCGTGAAGACCTGGCTGCGATGGGGTAATTCGATCACGGGCGCATAAATGGACCAGCGCTTTTTGCCCGCGATCTGGAGTACGAAGACCTCATGCGTGTCGTAATGCGGCGTGAATCCCGCGGCATGCCCGGGTGTGATGTACACATTCGCATGCGCGGGATGATCGAATTGCGCTTGCAAAGACTCGCAGAGCAAGCCCAGCGCCGGCCAAGTGCGATGCAATGCCGGCAGGGCAACCGTTGCTCCCAGACGATATTCGTCGCTGATACGCCGGACGTCCGGCACGCCCAAGAAACTCTCGTCGCCTTGTTTGATGTTACGCGTGTAGACCTCCGGGGCGAGGTAATGGCCGCCCTTGGCGAGCCTGATCGCCGGATAGCGCGCATCGGATTGCGAAATGATGCTCTCGAGATCCGCGCTCGTAATCAGTGGCTCGTAGTATCGGGGCCGGCCACGCTGCAAGTGCAAATGCTGCCGCTCCCAAAAGGACGCGAAAAACTCGTGGGTGCCCATGGGCGTGAGCAATTTCGCAAGATCGAATGGCTGCTCAGTCATATCAGGCGGAATCATAACGTGCTGAATGGGCGTATTCGCAAACGAGGCATCGCGGACTGCATCCAGTCGGCGTTCGTACTCGTATATAAGCGATAAGAAGAAAATATATTACTTCTTACGCAAAGCTGCCATGATCGCATTGACCGAGGGAGACGCCAACGATGGCAAAAATGAATAAGCCCGACCCGCAGCGAGTGCTCACCAGTACGCTGCTGCTCGGTATCGCTTGGGCGCCGGCGCAAGCGGATACCGCCGGCGCAGACTCGGGCTCGCTGCAAGAGATTACTGTCACGGCGGCCCGTCTCGAGCTGCTCGGCACCGCCTCGACCGCGAGCGAAGGCGTCGTCGCCGATCAGGAACTGCAGCTCGCGCCGCAGTATCGCCCAGGGCAGCTGCTCGAGACCGTGCCGGGGCTGATCGTGACCCTGCATAGTGGGGAGGGAAAGGCGAACCAATATCTGATGCGCGGCTACAACTTGGATCACGGCACGGACCTCGCAACCTACGTCGACGGCATGCCGGTCAATCAACCGACGCATGCGCATGGTCAAGGGTACACCGACCTGAATTTCATGATTCCCGAGCTCGCGGATCAGCTTAGCTATACCAAGGGTCCGTATTACGCCAATGTGGGTGACTTTGGCGCGGTGGGTTCGGTGCGCGTCAATTATCGGAGTACCGTCGACGATCAGATCGCGGCGACCGTGGGCACGCTGGATTATCAGCGCGTGTTCAGTGCGGGATCGCAGACCCTGGGCAACGGGAATCTCTTGGCCGCTGCGGAAATCCAGCATTACGACGGGCCGTTCACGACGCCTGACGACGCGCGCAAGGAGAATGTGGTCTTGCGCTTCAGCGAGGGCGATCAAAGCGGCGGATATTCCGTCACGGCGATGTTCTATCACCAGGACTGGACCAATACGACCGACATTCCGCTGCGCGCGATCACGGATGGACTCGTCTCCGATCGCTTCGGCTCCCTCAACCCGACTGATGGCGGCCGCGCGTGGCGTTCGAGCCTGTCATTCAACTTGCATGAGACCGAGGGTCCTGGACAACTCTTGGCGAGCGCCTATTTTATCGACAACCAATTGCACCTATGGAACGACTTCACGCATTACCTCGTCGATCCGATTCATGGCGACCAGGAGGACCAATTCGAACACCGAGATGCGATCGGAGGGCAGGTCAGTTACACGTTGCCTGCTCCTCTAGGGTCGATCCCCAATGAGGTGAACGTCGGACTCCTGACACGCGACGATATGCTCTATGTCGGGCGTCTGCCGAGCGAGAATCGCGTACCGCTGCCGGCCACCGACGATCCGCCGTCGTTCTCGAACGAGGATCAGGTGTACCTGTTCGCGGGGGCGGCCTGGGTGCAGACAACAACCCGGTGGACCTCCAAGCTGCGCACCGTGATCGGTTTTCGCGAGGACTATCAGCACGGCACCGACATCGACTACCTGGCGGCCTTGCATGAGGAATCTGGGCCGGGTTATACCGGCTATACCAACGGAGGAACCGCACAGCAAGCCTTGCCGCAGCCAAAGGGGAGCATTATCTATACCGCGCTCGACAATCTGGAGTTCTATGCGAGCGCGGGCCGCGGCTTTCACAGCGCCGATCTACGCGGTGTGAACCAGGACACCAGCGTGAACCTCGGTCTGCCGCATACCCCGTTGCTCGCCAAGCAAGAGGGTCAGGAGATCGGCCTGCGCGCGACTCCGCGGCAGAATCTCACGCTGACTTTCGCCTACTATAATTTGTGGCAGCAGTCCGAAACCATCATCGATCCGGACGTCGGTCAAGACGTTGCCGGGCCGCCGAGCCGGCGCTATGGCTACGAAATCAACGTCACTTATCAAATCACTCATTACCTGGAGTTCTACGGCAGTTACTCCGGCAACCACACGCACTTCACGCGGCCGTTCGATGATGGCACAGGCCACTTGGGCGAATACATCACGGATGCACCGGTCGCGACCGGATCCTTGGCGCTGTACCTGACGAATCTCGGTCCTTGGAGCGGGGGCCTCAATTACCGGTATTTGGGCAACTACCCGCTCTCCTCGGGGCCTTGCGTCGATTCGGCGGCCGCGAACGACTTCGGAAAGGACCCATCCGGAAAGTCCTACACCTGCGCCACCGCGCCGACGGCGCCCGGCCAGGTCAACGGCAAAGGCTTCGGCGAATGGAATCTCGATGCGCACTACGCCTTTGCCCAAGGATGGGGCGCCTCGCTCGGCATCTATAATCTTTTCAACACGCATGCCGCCGCCGCGGAGTTTTGGTACGTCGACCGTCTGCCGGGTGAGGCCAACATCGGCGCGGCAGACATTCATGAGCATCCGCTCGAACCGATCATGGCACGCTTGACGATATCCAAGAAATTCTGAGAGACAGCCTTCGGAGGGAGAGTTCATGGATCGCTTCACGATTTCGCTCGACGAGCATTTGGCGACCGCGTTCGACGCCTTGATCAAGGAACGCGGTTACAGCACGCGCAGCGAAGCGGTGCGTGATATCTTGCGGACGCATCTGCAGCAGAATGCCGAGCAGCGCGATGTGCGCGGCGCCTGTGTGGCCAATCTATCCTATGTCTACAATCACCATGAACGAGAACTCGCGGAGCGCTTGACGAGTATTCAGCACGCGCATCATGAGCTGACTGTCGCCACTATGCATGCGCACCTCGATCATGAACAATGCCTGGAGACGGTCATGCTGAAGGGCTCAGTCAAGCGGGTGCGCGAGTTTGCCAACGAGATCATCGCCGAGCGCGGTGTGCGCCACGGCGTGCTGAACCTGGTCAACGTGGAGCTCAGCGCGGCTCATACGCATGACGGGACCACCCACCGTCATTTGAAGCCGCATCACTAGCCTCACCGGTAGCGCTTGGGCCGCACCGCCGGGTACGCTTAGCCGTGACTCAACTGCTTCGCATCCCCGGAGCTGATGCGACCGAAGCGTCGGTCGCGCGACGCAAAATCCTGAAGACATTGATCAAAAGCTTTATCGTCGAAGTCCGGCCAAAGCGTGGCGAGGAACGATAGCTCGGCATACGCGCACTCCCAGAGCAGGAAATCGCTGAGCCGCTGCTCGCCGCCGGTACGGATCAGCAGATCGACGTCGGGCGCCGCGATGACCGAGTGGTCGACCGCAGCGAGTTCCGTGCCGAAGCGCGCCCGATCCACGTCTTCATGCGCTTGCAGGCGCCGGCAGGCGGTCATGAGACTGTGCTGTGCCGAATAATCGACGGCGATCCTAAGCAGCATTCCTGTGCATTGCGCGGTGACAACCTCGCTCTGTTCAATCAAGTCGCGCAGCGTCGGGCTCAGGCGATCGCGACGTCCGATCACGTTGATGCGAATCGATTGTTCCAGGCAGCGCTGTGTCTGACTCAAGAGATAGCGGCGCAGCAAAGCGAATAGGGCGGACACCTCGGCTTTCGGCCTTTGCCAGTTGGCGGCCGAAAAGGCATACAGGCTTAGCGTGTCGACGCCGCGGCGTGCGGCCGCTTCGACGATGGCGTTGACGGTCTTCGCGCCGGCGCGGTGACCCGCGCTGCGTGGCAAGCGGCGGCGAGATGCCCAACGGCCGTTGCCGTCCATGATGATCGCGATATGCATGGGAAAGTACTCTATGTGGCAGAGTTCGAGAGCAAAAAAAGAGCTCAGGCTCGTCGCGTGGCCTTGATCACGGTTTCGACGTGATCAAGGTAGCGATTGAGGGCGGCTTTGCCGAGGGCGGTAAGTCGATAAACCGTCTTCGGTCTTCGATCCTCGAAGGATTTGGTACAGCTGAGATATTGCGCCTCCTCCAGTTTGCGTGCGTGTGCGCTCAAATTGCCGTCGCTCACATCGAACAGCGTCTTCAGTTCCGAGAACGTCAGTTCATCGCGCACAGCCAAGGCGCTCATGATGCCGAGACGCACGCGCTCGTAGACCAGGCGATCGAATTTTTTATCGTCGCCCGGCGCAACGGCGGTGGGCACCGAGGTGAGTTTCTTCGGTTTGCGTGCGGCGGATTCGGTGGCAATGCTCATATTGGCTTTGGGCATTTCAGACTTTACGGCCATGGCCCATCCGTCCGATCAAGAAGCCAAACAATATATGCAAGCCGCCGAAACCCACGCCGAGCATCAACATCTGCAAGTGATCGGGCAGCATAAAAGAGATCAGACCCAAGGCAATGAAGCATGCGCCCATGAGGCCGATCGTGCGGGTCGTCGCGACGCTCGCGGCCACGAGCGCACAACCGTACAGCAGCAGCCAAGTACCCGGAATCGCGTGCAAGTTACCATATGACCAGTGCACTGCGGTCAGCACGCCGCCGCCGAAAATCGAGGGCAGCAGACACAGCGCAAACTTCGTGATCGGTGCGCCGATGAGCGGTAGCTCATGCAGCTGGGAGGGTCGCAACACCAAGGAGCCGCCCAACACGGCCGCCATGAGTGCAGCTGCCATCCAAATCGGCAACCATAGGTGATGCAAGCTCGGTGCGGAAGAAAACAGGGCGGCAAGCAGTCCGACCAGTCCCATGGCGATGCCCGCGGAGCCGGGCAACGCCAGGGAACTCGCGGATTCCATGGAGGCGCGAATATACTGCAGCGTCGCGACCGCATGGCTGTCGATCTGGACCGGATTGCTGCCGGGTAAAACTCGATGCTCGGATTTTGGCATGGGCCGACGATAGCGACCGGCGCCCTGCGGTGTCAAGTACTCTGTGTTTCAGAGTGAATACGGCTTCCATGCCGGCGGGGTGGCTCCGTTGCGCCACAGCCGGCGACACGGCCGATGCTAGAATCGCGCCACTTTTCGATACCGCAAAATCGGCACCCGTTTGACATGATCAAATTGCTTTCGCGCGTGCCGCTGTGGGCGTTCTACGGTTTGGCGTCTTTCGTCGCGTGGACCGCTTACCATTTGTTTCGCTACCGCCGGCACGTGATTGCCGCACAGCTCGACAAGGCGTTTCCGGACCTGCCGCCGGCCGACCGCGAGCGCATCCACAAGCAGTTTCTCGTGAACTATTGCCAGGTGATGGTGGAGATCCTGAAGTCCGCCTCGCTGTCGCCGGAAGCCATGGCACAGCGCGTACGGCTCGTGAATATCGAGCCCGTGCGCGCGTATCTCGCGCAGCGGAAGTCCGTGCTCCTCTTGACCTCGCACATGGGCAATTGGGAGTGGTTGTTGCAGGGGGTGACCCTGCAACTGGGCTATCCGGTCGATGCCGCTTACAAGCCGATTCGTGACGACTTTGGCGAGCGCGTTTTGCTCCAGTTGCGTACCCGCTTCGGCGCGCGGCTCGTGCCCGCCGAGGAGGTGCTTGCGGATTTTCTACGCCGACGCGGCGTCGTGCACGCCCTGGCCATGAACGCAGATCAGACGCCGACCGAGGTTGCGCGCCATCATTGGACCACGTTCCTGGGCCAAGACACGGCGTTCTATGTAGGCGGTGAACAAATTGCTCGAGCGATGCGCCTGCCGATCTTCTACGTGGCACTGCGTCGCGTCCGGCGCGGCTACTACGAGGCCGAGATGCGACCGCTCTGGGACGGGCGCGAGGCGACGGAAACCGGTGAGCTCACGGAGCGCTACGCACGCGCGAGCGAAGCCGAAGTGCTCGCGAGCCCGGCCGACTGGCTCTGGTCTTATCGCCGCTGGCGCTTGAAGAAGCCCCTCTATGGGGCCTAGAAGGCCCCCCGGCTCGTTAAGCTGGGGTGCCCGCGATCTTGGTCTGCAGGTGCTTCGCGAGCTGCGCGATCGTCGGATGATCGAATAGCTCCGTCAGATCGATGAGCCCGGGAAAATCGCGATCGATGGTCTCGTGGATTTCGATGAGCTTGAGCGAGCTCGCACCGAGCTCGAAGAGGTTGTCGTCGACACCGACGCTCTTGCCGGCCAGAGCGGATTCGCAAATCACTTGCAGTCGCGTCTCCAGATCCGATCCCGATAGTCGTCCGCCGCCCGCTTGACCCTGGCGCAACTGACCGAGTTCCGAGAGCTCGCCATCGAACTCGCCATCGCAATAGCCTTGCTCGAGCAAGTGACGCTGTACCTTGCCGCTCGTCGTCTTTGGAATCCGTTTGACGGGAACGACTTGCGCGACTTCGAGGCCGGTCAGCTCGTTGACGAGTCGGCCCACGGCGGTTGCGGTCGGCAGGAATGTCTGCATGTCGCCGCGATGCAGGACAAAGATGATGAGTTCTTCGAGTTCTGCACCCGGTTTGCGCACGCCGGCTGCCACGACTTTGCCGAGTTCCAGGCCCGGTGCGCGCTGCGCGATGTTTTCCAGATCGTAGGGGTAATAATTCTGGCCGTTGACGAAAATGATTTCCTTGGCCCGCCCGGCGATATAGTGCGCGCCTTCGTGACGGAAGCCGAGATCGCCCGTATCGAGCCAACCCTCGGAATCGATCGTGCGGGCCGTGGCTTCAGGATCGGCGATGTAGCCGCGGGTTACGCTCGGACCGCGAATCAGAATGTGGCCGACCTCGTCGTCGGCGAGCGGCTGGCGGCCTGCGTCCGCGATGCGAATTTCCGTGCGGGGTAACCCGGGTCCCACGCACATGAGTTCCAGGCCATCACGACTCTCGGCTGGATTCAGCTCGATGCGCGTGCCGACGCTCAAGTGCCGGCGATTGACCCGTAACCAACGATACTCCGAGTTCGGCGCCGGCATCGCGACCGCGAGGGAAGCCTCGGCGAGTCCATAGACTGGGTACATCGCGGCGCGCCGCAAACCCGTGTAGGCCAGCTTCGTCATGAATTCGTTGCAGAGTTCGACCGAGATCGGCTCGGCGCCGTTGAAGAGCAGGCGAATGGCCGATAGGTCGACGCCGTCGAGCCGGCGTTCGCCCAATACTTTGAGGAAATGTCGATAGCCGAAATTCGGCGAGCAGGTGATCGTGACGCGTTTCTTGGCCGCAATCTGCAACCAGAGCAGGGGTCGCCTCACGAACAAGTCGGTCGGCATGATGTTGACGTGAACCTGGTTCGCGAACTGCATCAGATAAAAACCGATCAGACCCATGTCGTGAGTCAGCGGCATCCAGCTCAAGCTCACGTCGTCGCGCGAAAAGCCGTCGACCGCGGTTGCGTCGACGGTATTCGCCACGAGATTGGCATGCGAGAGCACGACGCCCTTGGGCTCGCTCGTGGAGCCCGACGAGAACTGAACGAAGGCCGTGTCTTCAGGGCTCGGTCGCACGAGCTTGCCGGGTCGCGAAATATCGGTGATCGACTCGACCAGGAAACTGCGCGATTTGAGTTCCGCGAACAGCGCCGATTCGCCGGTTTGCGCGGCCAGTTGTTCCAGGCGCTCCAGGCTCTTCGCGTCCGTGTAGAGCCAGGGTTTGCCGAGCTTGCGCGCGACGCGCAACAATTTCTGGCGGTGCTCGTCGCTGATCCCAACCGCGAGCGGCACCGGAATGATGCCGCCGCAGACGGACGCCCAGAAGCCGTCGATAAACTGTTCGTTATTGCTGAGGAAAATGATCAGCTTGTCGCCGCGCTCCGCGCCCAGCGCCTGCAGGTGGTACAGAATCCCGAGCGCGCGCGTGTAGACATCGCCGTAGGGCACGCGGCGCTCGGCATTTTCGCCCTCGACGAAACACACGGCGCGGTCGACACCGCGATTGTTTTCAAGAATCTCGACCAGGGTCGTGTACGTCATCTTGCCTCTATCGTCATCATGAGATTGGAGCGGGGGCGCAAATTGATCTGCGCTTCGAGTTCTATGTCGCTCGTATCGGCCCGGCGCAGCCGAAAGCGTTTGCACATCTGCTGGACGTGAACCAGCATTTCGAACATGGCGACATTCTCGCCGATGCAGTGCCGCGGTCCCACCGAGAACGGAATATACGAGAATCGGTGGCGTTCCTCGACGTCGGCCGCCGCGAACCGGTCGGGGCGAAACTCTTCCGGGCGGTCCCAGAACGCGGGATGCCGATGCAGCAAATACGGGCAGATGAAGACATCGGTGCGCGGTGCGATCGCGTAGCCGCCCAGTTCGTCCGCCTCGAGGTTGCGTCGCGTGAACAGCCAGCCGGGAGGATAGAGACGCAGCGATTCCTGTAGCACCTGGTGCGTGAGCTGCAGCGATTCGGCGGCGTCGAGACCGAGCGCGCGATCCGAGGGGGCTGCGTCCGCCTCCGCCTGAAGGCCGGCGGCGATTTCCGGGTGCGTGCTGATCAGATACCAGGTCCAGGCCAGCGAGGAGGCTGTCGTTTCATGGCCGGCGACGATCAGGGTCAGCACCTCGTCGATGAGTTCGCGGTCGCTCATCGCCGCATCGGTGTCGCGATCCCGGGTCGCCATGAGCAAGGCCAGGAAATCGAAATGTTCCTCCGGTTCGCGGCGGCGTCGCTCGATCAATTCCCCGACCAGTTTTGCGAGCGACCGAAAGCGAAACGCGAACTTCAAGTCCCGGTTTTGCTCCTTGGCCACGACTTCGAAGGGGTTGGCGCCGAATTGCTGTTCGAGACGCAGCAAATCCGTGCCGAAGATCGAACCCAGCACGATCTCCAGCGTCAGTTCGCTGGTGTCGTCGGTCACGTTCACAGGCTCGCCAAGCGCCGCCTTGGCGGCCCAGCGCTCGGCGTACTTATCGTTGACGCTCGCGATCAATCCTGTGAATCGGTCGATGATGCGACGGTGAAACGAGGGCTGCATCATGCGCCTCTGACGGCGCCAGAAATCGCCTTCGCTGGTCATGATGCCGTTGCCGAGCAGGATCTTGACGCGATCCATGCCCTCGCCCTTGGTGTAGTTGCGGTGGTTCGACAACAGCACGCGTTTGATGTCGTCCGGGTGATTGATCACGTAATTGAAGACGCCGCGGCTCGGTGCGAACACGCGGTAGATGTCGCCGTACTCCGCAAAATACACGCGCATGCGCGCCAGGGATTCGTCGCTGCCGCCCAAATCGAAGCCCTCGGAGGGCCCGGGCGGGATGGTCGTTGTCTGCATCCAGTCATTGTAACCCGCGGCCCGCTATTGCGCGGCGAACGGCCCTTCTCGACAATGGGGGGTGGAACAGAAACCCGATGACGGCGGCCTTCGCAACACGATTTATGAGCAGCAAACGGCCTCCGGCCGACGGCTCACGCGCGGTAGGCTGTGGCTTTATCGCAGCTTGCTGCCGCTCGCCTTGGGGCTGGCCCGGCTGCTCTGGGGTTGGTGTCGACGGGAACGCGTACTCGGTGGCGAGATCATTCCGCAAGTGTTGGCGCGGGCCAGCTCCTTCATTCCGGTCTATTGGCATCAACACCAATTGTTCTGTGTCAAATATTTGCTCGAACAGCGCGCGGCCGGCGTCAAGCTCGGGTTCTTGATCAGTCCCTCGGTCGATGGCGAAATCGGCGCGATGCTCGTGCAGCGCCTCGGAGCAGTCGCGATTCGCGGCTCCTCGAGTCACACCGGGGCCCGTGCGCTGCGTGACTATTACCAGGCCTTGACGCAGGATGGCGTGTCCCCCGCCATCACCCCGGACGGACCGCGCGGACCAGTCTGGAAATTCAAGCCGGGTGCGATTCTGTTGGCGCAGTTGTCACAGCGTCCGATCATTCCGATGGCCTATGCGGCCTCGCGCGCCTGGCAGTTTCAATGGGATCGCTTCGTGGTTCCGAAGCCTTTCGCCCGCGTGGTTCTGGTGGTGGGGGAGCCGGTTTACGTGCCCAAGGGCCTGGACGCCGCCGGCCTCGCCGGTCTGCAGCAGCAGATGGAACTGCGCCTGCGCGCCCTGCAGGAGCAGGCTAGGGACGCGCTCGGTAAAACCTGAGCCGGACCGGCCGAAAATCCCGCAACGCCCATTAAACCAATCGCTTAGCTTGTTTTCCTGAGAAGTTATGCGAGAATCGTGGCATAAGTACCCGGCGTCGCCCTGTATGAGAACTGTGTGACGCATTCGGTAATCACGGGAGACAGAGTGGCAAACTCTTGCGCTTGAACGGCAAATTTTTCGCTGGGATGTAGCAACGCGCATGGCCATCGTACCCACCGACACGCGGCATCCAGACTATACGGCGTCGGATATCTTGTCGCCGCAACTATGGCCGAAAAAGGGGCCGAACACGGCCGTCGGCCTCGACGTCATTTGTATCAAGATCGCGGTCGATTTTCAGTCGATGACCGGCGCCACCGCCGCCGCGAGTATCGCGACGAATCTGGAATTATTGCGCGAGGCGACGCGTGCCGACACGGCATTTCATTTCAGTCTCGACCACTCCTCCGAAGTCTTTACCAAGGTCACGGTCGCCCGCAGCATGCTTGCCACGGGCAATCCGGAACAGCTGCAGGGCCACTCCTTGGCGATGCTGCCCTGGTTCCGTTCGCGGCTCGCGCCGCTGCGGGTCTCGGAGATCCGTGACACGGCGAAAGTACGTCCCGATCAAGCCGAGGATGCGGCGGTTTGGTGCGGTCTTGGCATCGGCTCGATCTTGATGATCGGCTACTTCATCGAGGGCGAGCCGGGTGGCGTGCTCGGTATCGCCGGCGCGAGGCCGCGCGATAACTGGGACGTGCAATTACACCTGTTGCTGAAGCTGGTCGGTAGCAGTCTTGCGACCGGGCTCGAGCGCATCGAAATCCAGCATCAGCTGCGCGATCTCGAGGAGCGCAACGAGCTCGCGCTCTACAGCGCCAATGACGGACTTTGGGATTTCGATACGCTCAATAATCGCGTCTATTTGTCGCCGCGCTGGAAGGCTATGCTGGGCTACGAGGGCGTGCCGACCGGACAGGCGCCGGACTGGCGCACACTCGTGCACGGTGAGGACATCTCGCGCGTTCAGGCCGCGATCCGCGATCACGTCGCCGGCAAGACACCGTTGTTCGAGAGCTTGCATCGGATGCGGCACTCCAGCGGCGAGTGGCGCTGGGTGATCAGCCGCGCCAAGGCGCGCGTCGACGACAAGGGGCGCCTGCTGCGGCTCGTGGGCGTCGAATTAGACGTGACCGAGCGCAAGCTTTACGAGGAGGCGCTATTCCGTGAGAAGGAGAGCGCCCAGATCACGCTGCAAAGCATCGGCGACGGCGTTATCACGACCGACGAGAAGGGCGTCATCGACTACATCAATCCCGTCGCAGAGTCGCTGACGGGTTGGCGCCTCGAGGACAGCCAGGGGCGCGCGATCGAGGAAATTTTCCGCGCCTTCCACGAGGAGACCTGCGAGCCGCTCGAGAATCCGCTCGCCGTCGCGATTCGGCGCACGCGTTCGATCAAGTCCGTGCGGCCGATGTTGCTGATCCGCCGCGATGGCAACGAAATCTATGTGGAGAGCACGGCCTCGCCGATCCGCGACGGCAGCGGCGCGGTCGCGGGCGGCGTGCTCGTGTTCCACGACGTCAGCGAGGCGCGCGAACTGAATCGCCGCTTGAGCTACCACGCGAGCCATGATGTGCTCACGGGGCTGGTCAATCGCCGCGAATTCGAGAACCGCATGGAGCGCGCGCTCAAGAGCGCCAAGGCGCGCGAGACCTCGTATGCCTTGTGCTGTCTGGACCTCGATCAGTTCAAGATCGTCAATGACACCTGCGGCCATAGTGCCGGTGACGCGCTGCTCGGGCAGGTCGGCGCGCTGCTCAAGTCCAAGGTGCGCTGGCGCGACACGCTCGCGCGTTTGGGCGGCGACGAGTTCGGCGTGTTGCTCGAGAGTTGCTCGCTCGAAGAGGCCTTGCGCACGGCCGAGACGCTGCGTGAGGCCGTCAACAACTTCAAATTCACCTGGGAGGAGCGCACGTTCCGACTGGGCGCGAGCATTGGTGTCGTGCCGATCTCGGTCGACAACGACGATGTGGCGGTCGTGCTGAGTGCGGCCGACAGCGCCTGCCAGGCTGCGAAACAGGCGGGCCGCAATCGCGTCCACAGCTTCGAGGAAAACGACATCGATCTGATGCGTCGACGGCGCGAGATGCAATGGGCCGCGCGCATCAATACGGCTCTGGAAGAGAACCGCTTCGAGCTGTTCCGGCAGACCATCCTGCCCCTGAAATCGCAGGACTCCGGCGCGCATTACGAATTGTTGCTGCGCATGCGCGATGAGAACGGCAAGATCGTGACCCCCGACAACTTCATGACTGCGGCCGAGCATTACGGCATCACGCCGAACATCGACCGCTGGGTCATCGAAAACGCGTTCCGCTGGTTGGTGTCGGATGCGGATGAGCGCGAGAAGCTGCAGATGTGTTCGATCAACCTCTCAGGCCTCAGTCTCGGCGACGACAAATTCCTGCCCTACGTGATCGAACAACTGACTCGCAGCGGCCTCGATGCGACCAAGATCTGCTTCGAAATCACAGAGACCGCCGCGATCGCGAGCTTCTCGCAGGCGAACCGCTTCATCGGGGCTCTCAAGGACCAAGGCTGCAAGTTCGCGCTGGACGATTTCGGTTCGGGGCTCTCCTCGTTCGGCTACCTGAAGCATTTCCCGGTCGATTACTTGAAGATCGACGGGACGTTCGTCAAAGAGATACTGCATGACCCCATTGATCGTGAAATGGTTCGCAGCATCAACGAGATCGGGCATCTGACGGGCAAGCAGACCATCGCGGAATTTGCCGAGAACTCCGAGATCATCGACATGCTGCGCACGCTGGGCGTCGATTATGCGCAGGGCTACGGCGTGTCGCAGCCGCAGCGCGTGATCAAGTCGAGCGGCCAGTTCTGACGCGCTGGGCGGCCGGGCCGACTAGTCGCTTTGCCATTCGAAGCGCATCGACAAGTCGACTGCGCGCACGTGTTTCGTGATCCCACCGACCGAGACGAAATCCACGCCGGTTTCGGCGATCGCGCGAATGCTCTGCTCGGAGACGCCGCCGGAGGCCTCGAGCTTGAGGGGCTTCGCGGCGTTGCGGTTGATGGCGACGGCGTCGCGCAGCTGAGCCAGTGAGAAGTTGTCGAGCAGCGCGATGTCCGCGCCCGCAAGTATCGCTTCACCGAGTTCGCCGGCGTTCTCCACCTCCACCTCGACGCGTGCGCCTGCATGTAGCGCGCGTGCGCGGCTGACCGCTGCAAGGATCGAGCCCGCAGCCATGATGTGGTTTTCCTTGATCAGGATGGCATCAAAGAGACCCATCCGGTGATTATGGCCGCCGCCGACGCGCACTGCATATTTCTGCGCCGTGCGCAGGCCGGGTATGGTCTTGCGCGTATCGAGCACGCGGCATCCGGTCCCTGCGACGAGCGCCACATAGCGCTGCGCGGCCGTCGCGGTGGCTGACAGGAATTGTAGAAAATTGAGCGCGGTGCGCTCGGCGGTCAGCAGCGCGCGCGCGGGACCTTCGACCTGGAACAAGAGCTGATCAGCGACGGCGGCCTCGCCCTCGGCGACGCGCCACTCGATGCGCACACGTGCATCGACCTGCATGAACGTCGCGTCGACATAGGGCAGGCCGCAAATGATCGCGGGCTCGCGGGTGATCACGCGGGCGCGGCCGCGCCGATCCTCGGGGATGAGGCTGGCCGTGAGGTCGCCAGCGCCGATGTCTTCGGCGAGGGCACGTTCGACCTGCAAGGACAGGTCCGGCGGGACAGGGATGCTCATGACATCCGACTGTTGGTTGCCGACGCCCCGGATCGGGGCGGGGTGGGCCGCCGCGCCGCGAGTACTACCGTATAATCCCGGCTAAACCAGGAATGACTGTTCCACATTATGAGGCTCTCGAGCCAGACCGTCTAAAGGCGCTAACTGCCACGCGACGGCTAATGCAACGCGGCAATCGGAAAGAATAGGTGTCCCAAAACGACTTTACAGCGCTCCCGGGCGAGCGTCCGGCCTCTCCCTGCATCAATATTTGCACCTTAGATGACCGCGGATACTGCCGAGGCTGCTATCGTACCATTCAGGAGATCACGGTTTGGTCACGGCTGACCGCTCGTGAGCAGTGGGCGGTTTTGGCCCGTCTGCCCGCGCGCTGCGACGCTGGGTCCAGCGATTCCGGGCGTGCTGCCGGTGACCGAATCAAACGCGATTAGAATCAATTGGAGACCAAGACCATGAGTGCCATCGACCGCATCAAGACTCAGCTGGCTGCAGCCCCTGTCGTGCTCTATATGAAAGGCACGCCGGATTTTCCGCAGTGCGGGTTTTCCGCGCAGACGGTCGGCGCCTTGCGCGCCTGTAAGGCCAAGTTCGAGGCCGTCAACATTTTCGAGGACCCGGAAGTTCGCGAAGCGCTGAAGACTTACTCGAATTGGCCGACGTTCCCGCAGCTCTACGTCAACGGCGAGCTAATTGGCGGTTGCGACATCACCGTCGAGATGTACCAAAGTGGCGAGCTCAAGCAGTTGCTCGCCGATGCCGGAGCGGTCACGGCGTAAGCGGCGCTCGGTTCGCGGTTCTTTGTTGTGGGTCGCGAACCTTCCTGGCCTCACTCGATTTCAAGCGGCCCCATCGCGGCGAGACGCCGGCGGCTGGCGTCGAATACCCCCTGGAACTGATTGCAGACCGTGCAGAACAAATCCGCGGTGCGCTCTGCATCATAGGCGGCCGAATGCGCGGACGCCGAGTCCCACTCGAGTCCCGCCGCGAGCGTCGCGCGCATCAGCACGGTTTGCCCAAAGGCGACGCCCCCGAGCGTTGCCGTGTCGAAACTCGAGAACGGGTGGAACGGATTGCGCTTGATCTGCGTACGCGCCACGGCGGCATTGAGGAAATTCAAGTCGAAGAACGCATTGTGACCCACCAAGACGGCGCGCGTGCAGTCCGCCAGACGTACCGCATTGCGGACCTCCGTGAAGATCCGCTGCAAGGCGTCCTCTTCCGGAATGGCAGGGCGTAGCGGGTGGTGGGGATCGATGCCGTTGACCGCGAGCGAGGCGGCCTCCATGTTGGCGCCCGGGAATGGTTTGACGTGATATCGATGGGTTTCGCCACGCGCGAGGCTGCCGTCGCTGCGCATATCGAGGAACACGGCGGCGATTTCCAGCAGCGCATCGGTCTGTGCATTGAAGCCGCCGGTCTCGACATCGACGACCACGGGCAGGAAGCCGCGAAATCGCGTCGCATAGGTGATGGGGGGAAGTTGCGTCATGCCGCAGGCGTCGCGGCGAGTCGCCAGGCCACCGCTTCGCCGGCGCGGTACGGGACGACCGTGCCAGCGCCGAATCCATAAGACATGGGGACCATCCAGTTTTCCTTGACCAAGTGAAGCTTGTCGCGATGCCGCGGCAGGCCGTAGAAATCGGCGCCGAAATGACTTGCAAAGCCCTCCAGCGCGTCGAGGCGCCCCGCGGCCTCGAAGACCTCAGCATACAGCTCAATGCCGGCGTGGGCTGTGAACATGCCGGCGCAGCCGCAGCTGCTCTCCTTGGTCGCTCGCTCGTGCGGCGCGCTGTCGGTGCCGAGAAAGAACCGCGGGCTACCGCTGGTCGCCGCCGCGAGCAGCGCTTCGCGGTCGGCCTCGCGTTTCAGGATCGGCAGACAATAGTAATGCGGCCGGATGCCGCCGGCGAAGATCGCGTTGCGATTATGCAGCAGATGTTGCGGCGTAATCGTCGCGGCGACGCCGGGGCGCGCAGTGGCCACGAATTCGGCGGCGCGTCGCGTCGTGATGTGCTCGAACACGACCTTCAAGCTCGTGTGTCGCGCGACGAGCGGCGCGAGCACGGTGTCGAGGAAATGCGCCTCGCGGTCGAATACGTCGACGTCGCTGCCCGGCGTCTCGCCGTGCACCAGCAAGGGCATGCCGACTTCCGCCATGCGCGCGAGCACCGCATCGACGCGGGCGATGTCGGTGACGCCTGCGTCGGAGTGCGTCGTCGCGCCGGCCGGGTAAAGCTTCACGCCATGGACGACGCCGCTCGCCTTGGCGCGATCGATTTCCTCAGGCCTCGTGCCATTGGTGAGGTAGAGCGTCATGAGCGGTTCGAACGCGCTGCCTGCCGGTAATGCCGCGAGGATGCGGCTGCGATAAGCGAGCGCGAGTGCGGTGGTCGTGATCGCGGGTTTGAGGTTCGGCATCACGATCGCGCGACCGAAGCGCGCGGCCGTGAAACCAGCGACGGCCGAGAGGGCGGCGCCATCGCGCAAATGCACATGCCAGTCATCGGGGCGCTGCAGGCTGAGTTGCATCATGCAGCGCGGCCGGCGCGGGGTCGCTCGGACGGCCAACCGCGGCGTACCAGATCGAGCGTATAGCGCACGCCGAAACCCGTGATCTCCGTGCCGATGTGGCCAAGGCCGCCATGGCGCGTGCCCGCGGCGAGATCGATATGCAGCCACGGGATCGCCTTCGGTACGAAGCGATTCAAGAACCGCGCCGCCAAGATATGATCGCCCTTGCCGTCCACGGTGCATTGCAGGACGTCGGCGACATTGCTGTCGAGATCGCTGTCGAAATCGCTGTCCATCGGAAAGCACCAGACGCGCTCGCCGCTGCTCGCGCCCGCGGCCTCGATCAGGTCGCGTGCCTCGGGGTGGTTGGTAAACGCGCCGCTATATCGCTCCGTCAAGGCGTACACGCAGGCGCCGGTCAGCGTCGCGTAATCGATGATCGCGCGCGGCTTCTTGGTCGCTGCGAGCGCGAGGGCGTCGGCGAGCACCATGCGCCCTTCGGCGTCGGTATGAATGACTTGGATGGTCGTGCCGTTCAAGCTGCGAATGACGTCCTGCGGCTTGTAGGCCGCGGGTCCGATACGGTTTTCGGTGATCGCGAGCCAGCAGTCGACCGCGACCGGCGAGGCCAGGGCATGCAGCGCATACAGACTGCCCAAGGCCACCGCGCTGCCCTCCATGTCGGTGTGCATGTCGAGCATGCTCTTGTGCGACTTGAGATTCGTGCCCCCGGTATCGAAGCAGATGCCCTTGCCCACCAGACTCAAGGGCGGTGCGCTCGCGCCGCGAGGACGGTAGTTCAGATAGGCGATCCCCGCATCGCGCGTCGCATTGCCGCGTGCCACGGCGAGAAATGCGCCGGCGCCGAGGCGTTGCAACTCGCGTTCGCCGTAGAACTTGAAACCTAGTCCCAGCTTGCGCGCGAATTCGCGCAGCAGGCGCCGGTAGCCGGCGGCATCGAGCACGTTGGGCGGCAGTGCCGTCAACCAGCGCGCCAAGTTATTGCCCGCCGCAGTCGCGATCGCAAGATCAAGCTCAGCGGCCGGGACCGGGCCGGCGATCTCGATCGCGGCGAGCCGCGACTTGCGCTTTGGCTGGCTCTTGAAATTCGCGAGCGGAAACGCCGCGGCTTGTACCGCCGCCACCAGCGCGAGCAGCGCCGCCGCGGCGACTTCCGGCGCGCAGGCCTGCGCGAACAACAACAGAGAGCGTGGCTCGGAGGCGAGCGCGGCGCGCGCGAGCTTGCCGGCAAAGTGCAGACGCTCGAACGTGCTGGCACGCTCCGGCGCCACGGCCACGATCAAGCTGGTTTCGGCATGCCGGCCGACACGCAGTTCGAACCAATCGCCGGCCTTGCGTTGTTTCTGTGCGAACAGCTCGCCGAGGACCTCGCCGTGGGGCAGGGCGGCCCAATCGGCAGCCGAGGGTTCGGGGGGTAAAATCAGGATGCCGGCGGCGTAGCGCGCGAGCCGTGCCGCGGTGACGCGGACGCCGATCTTGTGGACGGGCGTCGATAAGGCACTCAGGGGTAGGCGAACCGGGGGCAAGCTAATCGGCATATCAGTTCAACCGCAAGCTGGTCCCTTCGCTTGACCGTAAAATATCAAACCTAGAAGATAGCACCGACCGAATATCGCACTGGCGGTCGGGGCTTTCGCGCTGTAACGTGCCTGCCATCTTATCAGGACATCCGGTCAACTGCATGCGCGCCGCCCTTATGCAAGGTTCCCTATGACGCAACAATCGCCGTTCGAAGACATTGACCCGGTCGAGACGCAAGAGTGGCTCGAATCGATCGATTCGGTCATGCGCGCCCAGGGGCCGGAGCGCGCCCATTTTCTTCTCGAAAAGCTCGTCGATTTCACGCGTCGTTCGGGTGCTTATCTGCCGTTCAAACCGAATACGGCCTACCTGAATACGATCTCCAAGGTGCAGGAGCCCGATTATCCGGGCGACCGGTCCTTGGAGCGGCGCAACGAGGCGTATATCCGTTGGAATGCGCTCGCCATGGTCGTGCAGGCGAATCGCGAAAACTCCGAGTACGGCGGCCATATCGCAACCTATGCGTCGGCGGCGACGCTCTATGAAGTCGGTTTCAATCACTTCTGGCGTGCCCGCAGCGCGGCGCACCCGGGGGACATGATTTACATGCAGGGACACTCGAGTCCGGGCGTCTACGCGCGCGCCTACCTCGAGGGTCGCCTCGATGAGAACCAGCTGCTGCGCTTCCGGCGTGAGGTTGCCGGCGGGGGTCTGTCCTCCTACCCACACCCATGGCTGATGCCGGATTTCTGGCAATTTCCGACCGTCTCGATGGGCCTGGGTCCCATGAATGCGATCTTCCAGGCGCGCTTCGTGCGCTACCTGGAGGATCGCGGCATCGTGCCGCGTTCCGATCGCAAGGTCTGGGCCTTTCTCGGCGACGGTGAAATGGACGAGCCGGAGTCGATGGGTGCGCTCACGATGCCGGTGCGCGAGAAGCTCGACAATCTCATCTTCGTGATCAACTGCAATCTGCAGCGCCTCGATGGTCCCGTGCGCGGCAATGGCAAGATCATCCAAGAGCTCGAAGCGGCGTTCCTCGGCGCGGGCTGGAACGTGATCAAAGTCATCTGGGGTTCGCGCTGGGATCCGCTCTTGGCGCGCGACCAAAAAGGTCTGCTCAAGCGACTCATGGAGGAATGCGTCGACGGCGAATATCAGAATTTCAAATCGAAGGGCGGCGCCTATACGCGCGAACACTTCTTCGGCAAGTATCCCGAATTGAAGGAGATGGTCGCGAACATGTCGGATGACGAGATCTGGCATCTGAACCGCGGCGGCCACGACCCGCAAAAAGTCTATGCCGCTTATGCGGCGGCGGTCGCTCACAAAGGCGCCCCCACCGTGATCCTCGCCAAGACCGTCAAGGGCTTCGGTTTGGGCAAGGCCGGCGAGGGACACAACTCCGCGCACCAGCAGAAAAAAGTCGGCGACGATTCGCTCAAGCATTTTCGCGATCGGTTCAACATTCAGGTCTCGGACGATGAAATCGAGGGTCTGTCGTTTCGCAAACCGGCCGAAGACAGCGAGGAGATGCGCTATCTCAAGAGCCACCGCGCGGCGCTCGGCGGCTATATTCCGGCGCGCACGTCGGATGCGCCACGGCTGACCGCACCGCCGCTCGAGGCGTTCTCTGCGCTCCTCGAAGGAACCGCGGATCGTGAGATCTCGACGACCATGGCGCTCGTGCGCATCCTTGCGGTGCTCGTCAAGGACAAGGAAATGGGCAAGCACATCGTGCCCATCGTCCCCGATGAGGCGCGCACCTTTGGCATGGAAGGCATGTTTCGTCAGATCGGCATTTACTCCTCCGTCGGGCAACTGTACACGCCCCAGGACGCCGATCAGCTGATGTTCTATCGCGAGGACAAGCAGGGTCAGATTCTCGAGGAGGGCATCAACGAGGCGGGCTCCCTGTGTTCCTGGATCGCGGCGGCGACCGCCTATTCGAATCACGGCGTCAGCATGGTGCCGTTCTACATCTTCTACTCGATGTTCGGCTTTCAACGCGTCGGCGACTTCATCTGGGCCGCCGGCGACAGCCGCGCGCGGGGCTTTCTCGTGGGTGGAACCGCGGGCCGCACGACGCTCGCGGGCGAGGGCCTGCAGCACCAGGATGGTCACAGCCAGTTGCTCGCAACCACCGTGCCTAACTGCGTCGCGTACGACCCCACCTTTGCCTACGAGCTCGCGGTGATCGTGCAAGACGGCCTGCGCCGCATGTACCAAGAGCAAGAGAACGTTTTCTACTACATCACCTGCATGAACGAGAACTACACGCATCCTGCGATGCCGGAGGGTTCCGCCCAGGGGATCTTGCGCGGCATGTACCGGCTCAAGACCGGTGGCGGCGGCAAGGTGCGTGTGACCCTGTTCGGCTCGGGGACGATTCTGCGTGAAGTGCTTGCGGCGGCCGAATTGCTCGAGCAGCAGTATGGGATTCCGGCCGACGTGTACTCGGTGACGAGCTTCAGCGAATTGCGCAAGCAGGCGCTGGATGTCGAGCGGTGGAACTTGCTGCATCCCGAGGAGCCCCCTAGAAAAACCTATGTGCAAGAAGCCTTGGGCGATCAGACCGGGCCGTTCGTCGCGGCGACCGACTACATGAAGATGGTACCGGACCAAATTCGTCAGTGGGTGCCGGGAAATTATGTGGTGCTGGGCACGGACGGGTATGGGCGCAGCGATTCGCGCGCCGAGTTGCGGCGCTTCTTCGAGGTCAATCGCCACTACGTCGTCGTCGCCGCCCTCAAAGCGCTCGCCGACGCGAAGCAGATCGACCTACAGATGGTTGTCCAAGCGATGGCGAGTTTCGGCATCGACCCGGAAAAACCCAATCCCTTGACGGTTTAGGTTCCACGCGTGTCATCCCCCATTGAAGTGTTCGTTCCGGATATCGGCGGCTTCGCCGAAGTCAGCGTCATCGATGTCTTGGTTCAAGACGGCCAACAGATCGATAAAGAAACGCCCTTGATCACGATCGAAACGGAAAAGGCGGCCATGGACGTGCCGTCGCCTGCGCCGGGCCGCATCACGCAGGTCAAGCTGCGGCGCGGCGATAAAGTCTCGCAAGGCAGCCTGATTCTGTGGCTCGAGTCGACGGAGTCGGCCAAGGCGCCCGCGAGCACAGCGCCCGCGCCCGCAGCTGCGTCGCCGGCCTCGACTGCGGAACCCGTGGCGGCAGCGGCGACTGCGCCGATCGTCGCCGCGCCGGCGGCCCCGGCCCCCGCGCCTGTAGCCGCGGCGCCCCGGCCGGCGGTGGGCATCGACGAATTCAGCTTCTCGAAGGCGCACGCAAGTCCGTCGATTCGGAAATTTGCGCGCGAATTGGGCGTGGATCTCGGCAAGGTCGGCGGCACGGGGCCGAAAGGGCGCGTGACCGTTGACGACATCAAAGCGCATGTCAAGCGTCTACTCACGACGCCTACACCGACGCCGTCCGCGCTGCCGAAGGTACCGGACGTAGATTTCGCCAAGTTCGGTGCCGTGGAAGTCGAACCCCTATCGCGAATCCAGAAAATTTCCGGCGCGCGCTTGCAGGCGAGTTGGCTCAATCTGCCGCATGTCACGCAGCACGAGCTTGCCGATATTACGGCGCTCGAGGCTTTGCGCGTGGCGTCGAGGACCAAGGCGGCGGAGGCGGGCGTCAAGCTCACGCCGCTCGCCTTCATCATCAAGGCCTGCGTGCTCGCCTTGAAGGAGTTTCCGCGATTCAACGCATCGCTCGATGCGAGCGGCGAGAATCTGGTGCTGAAGCGCTACTTCCACGTCGGGTTTGCAGCCGATACACCCAACGGACTGGTCGTACCCGTGATTCGCGATGCCGATCGCATGAATGTCTATGACGTCGCGCGCGCCCTCGCGGGTTTGTCCGAAAAGGCACGCTCGGGCAAGCTCACCGCCGCCGAGATGCAAGGCGGCAGCTTCACGGTCTCGAGCTTGGGCGGCATCGGCGGCACCGCGTTTACGCCGATCATCAATGCGCCCGAGGTTGCGATTCTGGGCGTCTCCCGCTCCAGTCAGCAGCCGGTCTATCTCGATGGCGCATTCGTGCCGCGCTTGCTGCTGCCGCTGTCCTTGTCGTACGACCACCGCGTTATCGATGGGGCGGCGGCGGCGCGCTTCGTCGTCTTTCTGGCCAAGGTGCTTGCGGCTCCCGAGACCTTGCTATGAGTCTGGTCGAGGTTCGTATCCCCGATCTTGGCGACTCGAAGGATGTCAGCGTCGTCGAGATCCTGGTCGCCCCCGGCGCCGCAATCGAGCGCGAAGCAGCCCTGCTCACGCTCGAGACCGACAAGGCCACGATGGATGTGCCCTCGCCGGTAGCCGGGACGCTGCGCGAAATCCGCGTCAAGAAGGGGGATATCGTCACGGGGGGCACCGTGATCGCGTTCGTCGAAGTTGCCGAAGCCGAGGCGGTCCCTGCGACGCCGGCCACGGTGGCACCGCCACCAAGCGCCGCGGCGCCTGTGTCGGCCACGGCCGCACCGGTGCCGTCTGCGCCCGTCGCGAGCCGCGCACCCGAGGGCGCGCGCGAACTCGTGGTCCTGGGTGCAGGTCCCGGCGGCTATACCGCGGCCTTTCGCGCCGCGGACCTGGGTCTCAAGGTCACGCTGATCGAGCGCTGGCCCATGCTGGGCGGCGTGTGCTTGAACGTCGGCTGCATCCCTTCCAAGGCCTTGTTGCACGCCGCCAGAGTCATCGAAGAGGCCGAGTCCATGGCCGAGTGCGGCATCTCGTTCGGGGCGCCGCGCATCGACCACGCGCAACTACGCGCGTGGAAGAACCGCGTCGTCGGTCGACTGACGGGCGGACTCACCGCGCTCGCCAAGCAGCGCAAGGTCGAGGTCTTGCACGGAGAGGCGCAATTCGTCGGCCCGTATTCGCTAGAATTGCGCAGCGCCGAAGGCAAGCGCAACATCGATTTCAAGCAATGCATCATCGCCGCGGGCTCGGAATCCGTTCGCCTGCCTGGCTTGCCGGACGATCCGCGCATCATCGATTCGACCGGCGCCTTGGAATTACCCGCTGACTGTCGCCGCCTGCTCGTGATCGGTGGCGGAATCATCGGTCTCGAGATGGCCTGCGTCTACGATGCCATCGGTGCGCGTGTCACCGTGGTCGAGTTGAGCGATGGTTTGATGCCAGGGACCGATCGGGATCTGGTTCGACCCCTGCAGAAGCGACTCGAGAAGCGCTACGAGCGGATCCTCTTGAAGACCAAGGTGGCGTCGCTGGAGCCGCGCGAGGCGAGCTTGCACGCGAGCTTCCAGGGTCCGGACAATCCCGCCGCCGAGGACTTCGATCGCGTACTGGTAGCCGTCGGTCGCCGCGCGAACGGCCATGCCATTGCGGCGGCGGCGGCCGGCGTCACGGTCGATGCGCGCGGCAGCATTGCGGTCGACAAGCAGATGCGCACCAATGTGCCGCATATTTTTGCGATCGGCGACATTGCGGGAGCCCCGATGCTCGCGCACAAAGCCACCCACGAAGCCAAGGTCGCCGCCGAGGTTGCCGCCGGCCATAGGGCCTCGTTCGATGCGCGTTGTATCCCCTCGGTCGCGTATACGGACCCGGAAGTTGCCTGGGTTGGCGTCACGGAAACTGAGGCCAAGGCGCAGGGTTTGGCCTTCGGCAAGGGCGTGTTTCCCTGGGCGGCGAGCGGTCGCTCGCTCGCGCTCAACCGTGACGAGGGGTTCACCAAAGTCCTGTTCGATCAGGCGACGCGTCGCGTCATCGGTGCCGGCATCGTCGGCACGAATGCCGGCGACTTGATTGCCGAATTGGGACTCGCGATCGAGATGGGCGCCGACGCGGCCGATATCGGTCTCACGATCCACGCGCATCCGACCCTGTCCGAAACCGTGGGCATGGCGGCCGAAGCCTTCGAGGGCACTTTGACGGATCTGTATCTACCGAAGCGCTGAGCGCGCAGCGGGCCTGGCGCCGTCCCGCTAGGGCGTGGCGAGGCAGGTCTTGACGTAGGCGGTCCTGTCCTCACCCACGAGCTTCTTGGCCTTGGCTTGCTTCAGGCATGCCGTGCGTTTTGCATGGCGCGCGGCGTCGCTGGAACCCGCATCGTTAGGAGCCGGACCGTTTGCAGACGGTGTCGATGCCGTCGGTTCCCCGCCGCTCTCGCCCGCGATCGACACAGAAGCCAATGACGCCACCGACAAGACGAATGCAGCGACGAACAAACGCATACGGAAGTCCTCTCGATGGGCGCGGTGCCCGCATTACCAGGCCCAAGCATAGCGTCTGCTGCGCGCGGAGCCGATGCGCCGCGCATGAAACTTACTTAACCTCGGAGCGCGCGCCGCGCCCGCCCCAGATAGTCGAGTTCGTCGGGTGCGCGTCCCGCGCGCTGGGCCTCCCAGAGCGTCTCGCCGAGCGCCTGCATGAGCACGTGTTCCGCGTCGTGGCCGTCGTGCCCGGCGGCTTGCAGCGCCTGATGCAGCTCACGAACTCCGGGAGGTCGGTCGATCGCCAGCTGTTCGCGAACGGCGAGGTGCAGCCCCATATGTAAAAACGGGTTCTCGGCGACGAGCTGACCGCCCTGCTCGTAGCTTTGCGCCGCAATAGGGTCGGCAACGACAGCTTGGTATTCAGGATGCAGCGCAATGACGTCGACCACCAAGGCTTCCAGGGGCTCGAGCGGCCGGTGGTCCAGATGCTTGCGCCAGGCATCCGAATAGGTCCGGCGCAATTGCTCGCGAGTGCTGTTGGCGAACAGTGTCATGGCGCGGCCGCGACGGTCTTGTGGCGATATTCACAGAGGTCGGCGATGACGCAGGTCGGGCAGGCGGGGGAGCGCGCCTTGCAGACATAGCGGCCATGCAGGATCAGCCAATGATGCGCATCCTTGGCGAACTCCTCGGGCACGAATTTTAGAAGCTTGTCTTCGACTTGCCGCACGGTCTTGCCCGGCGCAATTCCCGTACGATTGGCGACCCGAAAAATATGGGTATCGACCGCGATCGTGGTGGCGCCGAAAGCGGTGTTCATCACGACGTTCGCCGTCTTGCGTCCGACGCCCGGCAGACTCTCCAAGGCATCGCGGTCGTTCGGCACGACGCCGCCATGTCGCTCGAGCAACAGCCCGCAGGTCGCGATGATGTTTTTCGCCTTGCTGTTGTAGAGGCCGATCGACTGGATATGGGTCGACACGGCGGCGACGCCGAGTGCGAGCATCGCGGACGGCGAATTCGCGGCACGGAACAAGCCGATCGTCGCCTTGTTCACGCTCTTGTCCGTTGCCTGAGCGGAGAGGATCACGGCGATCAATAGTTCGAACGGCGACGTATAGCGCAATTCCGTCTCCGGCGACGGGTTCAGTTCGCGCAGCCGTGCAAAGATCTCGCGGCGCTTCGCTGGGTTCACGAGGAGGCCGACAGCTTGCGCGTGAGATCGGCCTTCTTCGCGGCGATCTCGAGCTCGCGTGCCCGCGCGCGTTCTTCGATTCGGCTGCTGTGCGCCGCGAAGCGCAGGCGATTGACCGTGGCATCGTTGCGAGCCGTGGGCGCTGCCTCGCGCAGTTCGATGCAGTCGACCGGGCACGGCGGAATGCAGAGTTCGCAGCCCGTGCACCGGTCCGCGATCACGGTATGCGTGTACTTCGCCGCGCCGACGATCGCGTCGACCGGGCAGGGCGCCAGACATTTTGCGCAGCCGATACAGAGCGCCTCGTTGATCCAGGCGACGCGCGGCGCTTCGATCCGGCCGTGGCTGGGGTTCAGGCTCAGCACTGGGCGCTGCAAGAGGGCGGCGAGCGCCGCGATCGTTTCCGTGCCGCCGGGCGGGCATTGGTTGATCTCAGCGGAACCTGCGGCGATCGCAGCGGCATAGGGCGCACAACCCGCGTAACCACAGCGGGTGCACTGGGTCTGCGGCAACAGCGCATCGATCTGCGCGGGAGCAACTGAAAGGGGCGCTCCGGTCATGTCAGGGTGCCGTCAGTTCACTTGATGCGCAGGCCCGGGCTCGCACCTGAGTCCGGCGTGAGCAGGAAAATTCCTTGGCCGTCGCCCGCGGCCAGGACCATGCCCGCGGAAATCCCAAAACGCATTTTGCGCGGCTCGAGATTGGCGACGACCACGGTCAGCCGACCGACCAGCGTTGCCGGGTCGTAGGCGCTGCGAATGCCCGAGAAAATTTCGCGCTCGCCCGCGGCGCCGAGATCGACGCGCAGTTTGAGCAGCTTGTCGGATCCCGCGACGACCTCCGCGGCGACGATCTTCGCGACCCGTAAATCGATGCGCGCAAAATCCTCGATGCCGATGGCTGCGGCGATGGGGGCAGCCTCGCCGTTGACCGGCGCGGCCGGGGCGGCAGCCGAAGCAGGCGCA
>Ga0116231_10003657_pt1 | contig 31718 bp, 24 predicted proteins | sample S1TSphgellanicum_2_FD_89695 | JGI IMG/M metagenome (GOLD analysis project Ga0116231, IMG submission 89695) | Host-associated microbial communities from peat moss isolated from Minnesota, USA - S1T2_Fd - Sphagnum magellanicum MG | ecosystem: Host-associated > Plants > Peat moss > Unclassified... | reverse complement strand
GAAAATAGGTAACTACTAGGTAAGTAGATAGATGGTTTATACATAGATAATGGCTGTTTTTACTACCTATCTACTAACAACCTGTTTGTGGGGTTGTTAGTAGGTAGGAAGTTAAAAAAAAGCACTGAGCTAACCACCATGGTTAGCTAGGCAACTAGAACCCAACAGAAAACTGTTTCCTGACCACTTACTATTCATCCTTCCCCAAGTAAGATAAATGTGACGGAATGAGTGCTAAAAATCCACAATGTTAATTAATAAACACAAGTGAAATAAGGTTCCAAATTGAACAAAATTTCTATCCCCCACCTTTTACCCTTCTTTGTTTTTTTCTTTTCTTTTTCTTTCATCTTCCCATTTGGTTCCCAACAATTCATCATTATTTATACTAGATCTCAAATTTGTATTTTTTCATGTCCATGTAAATACAAAAAAATGGGAAAATAATAAATAACATGAACATGAAAAAGACACATGTTTAATTTGTCTATTCATATCAATGTAGGTGGGTTAAACTTGGAAGAAATAAGTTTGGACAACACAAACAAATAGAGTTCATTCTTTATATTATCTATACGACGTTACTTTTCAAAATATAGGGTTGCACAAACACTTTTAAGTAGGCCCTCTACTAGTCTAGACTTTTTAATGCCCATTTCATAACAAACTAATACCCACCAAATATGTTTTTTATAATTCATGTTGGAAAAATATTCTACAAACCATATGGATGATGAAATACACATGTTTTTTCATTGGATGGCATATGCAATTTTTTTCTTTTTCTTGCCCAAACAAACATATAAAACACATATGAAGGGTCATAAGCAATTCCAAAACTATTTGTATGTGTTTGAAAATAATGGATGAATTTGTTTTTTTTACTATTTTTGAATTGTCATCTTCATTGTATTGGACAAAATTACATAAGTAAAATATTTTTATTACCTTTACATTGTCAAGGGACACATAACAAATGTATGAGGAAATCATGTCAAATAAAAATTAAAAGATCCTTGATTTATGCTTGGCAAGGAAAAAATTAAGAATTACTAGTTTAAATGAAACGATTGTATTTATTTTAAACTATAATTTAATTAAAATATTTTATTTTTATTTTTTTAAATTTTAAATTTCTATTGGAAGTAAAATAACACAAACTAAATAAATTCATAGTAGAACTAGAAGGTTGCAATCAAGGTGTTTTTTTTCAATTTCATGAGGTAGGTGGACTAGCAATCCTTTATAATAAGATTTATCCAAATTTGGTTACAAGTCAAAGAGAAAATTAGATTTTCTGAAAAAACCTAACTATGTATTAGTGATATGAAAGAATCTATAGTCTAAAATGGCAATTTCAATTTTTGTTTCTTTCAAATATGGTGAATTGTTTTTTTGTCACATCTTTTTTTTTTGGTTACCAAGTGGTGAAAGTAAATACTGTTGGTTGTAATAAAGTTTACACTTAAATACATTGTGCCCAAAATTCAAAAGCTTGAAAAACAAATTGTTGGGGTTTAAAAGGTATCAATAATGGGTTCAAACCAATGTTTTCCAATTCCAAGTTTCTATAATTTTTTAAATGCATATGTTAGGAATTCTTAGCTATTACAAATAGGAACCACCCATATAAGAATCATCAACCCTTTTTCACACTAGTTATCAATATTATTAAAATAAAATCAACTTTTAAGGTTAACCTAATAGCTTTAAGAGTTCTTTATCACTCCACCTTTGTCATGTTTTATTTGCAAGATAACCTTTGTAAGACTAAAACTAACAAACATTAAGTTCGAAACAATAGTGTTTACTTTGAATTTTCACTTTGAATTGTATGTATTACATATAAGGGAGTTTTATAGTATTTGGTTGATGGTTATGAATATCGATAGATGTGAACACCAATATGGTTTTACACAACAAATTAAATTTCATCATCATATTTGAAGAGCTTCAACAAAACTCTCATGTACATTTACATTCATCTTATATGTAAAAATAAATACCTAGTGTAAAATGTTGAGATAAGCACCTATTATCTAATTTAGGATGTTAATTTTAGAAATAGTTAGTAAAGCAAGGACGAAGATATTGAAGATGATTAAACTATTATTGTTAGTTTAGAGAGGCATGGTTGGAAAGGGAAATGCCCAAGGGAGAAGGGTCAAGTGATGGAGGGAAAAGGAAGGAAAGGTGTTTCAACATTTCAACTTTCAAGACCAAAATAAATATGTTAAACTCTTTTGCAACTCCATCAATTAACAAGACACTCCATACACATAGAAGAAGAAAAACCATGTAACTAAATATCAAGGATGGGAACCCATCCATCAAAGTACAAGACAAATGAGAACACAAGTAAACACAACCCAAAGAAAAAACAAAAGCAAACAATCAACACAAATCAAGTAAAGACCCTATGTAAAGAGGACTCATGGCTACAAAATGACAATCAACAACAACAAAAAAAGACCTAAAATGAAAGAATAGTCATCTACCACAAATAAGCTAATGATGGAAATGCATTAACTATGATGTGTGGAAGAGATGAAAAACCCCAGCCAAATGCAATAGCCCACTGAAGAATCACTATGGCTTGCACACGATGTAGGGCTAAGGACACGCGTTATTAATAGTAAGAAACAAGCATTGAAGGATTAATGAAGACCGGTGATGACACGTGATAGTGGATTATGCACAAATGATCAAAAACAAAAATGAAAACACCCATATGTCTTAATAACAAGGGGAATGAAGTCATCGCATGGTGTTTGCTCAACATATGATCATGTCTTCTCCTAAGTGGCCAGCATCACTGCATGTGATGTTGTTGTCAATGTTCACTGTAACATATTTGTTCAAATTGAGTCAGTAATGACGACATTCATCAAGGTCTAGAAGTTGTCCCTAGTGATAAATATATCCATTTGTTGTCAGGTGCAACAAGGGAAAAGGTGGGTGACCTCCTTTTAAACATGTGTTCCACTTTCCAAAACAATAATTGCGATAGTATCTTGAAATGTATCGTGGGCTATTGTATGTTCATTCTTGAAAGGGCACCAAAACAAATGGGTACTTGGATTGTCAATGGTATGACCATATTAACATTGTGAAAAGATGGGCTACTGGAGGATGTGGCAAACCAAGATGAGTATGTAGTGTTGTAAGGAAATGGGCCGAAAATAAATGAAATGCAAATATGGTAGGATGAATTAATAACCTTGTGCCTACCCCTAGACTTGCACATGAATAAAGATATGTTTGCATAAAATCTAAAAGAACATTTATTAAAAGAAAAATAAATTCCTGCTCGTGAAGGTGACCTGCCAAAAAAACCTACAATTGGGGATAAGACTCAACCACTAAGCTTTCAAAAGGTGGGACTTGAGAGTGGACAACTTGGGGTAATAGGGCTCAGGTTTTTTGTAGTGTTATTTGGAATGTGGAAATGTCAAACTCAACATGTGTTACTACATTTAGGAAAATAGGGTGATCATCATGCGGGAAACAAATGACAAGTGCAGAAGATATTACTATTTAACATCCCAAAAATGCGAAATCAATAGTTTGAACTCTAGAAGGGAGGCCAAGCTTGTTTGAAAAAAGAAGAATAGTGGCCTAATGACAAGTTAAGTGACTGATAAAACCATTAAAAAACCATGCACCAACTAATTTCTCCAACATAATTATTGAGCGAATATTGAATTTAGTATAATGCTACAAAATATTTGGATGTAAACACTATACGGAACAAATAGCCATTGTGTTGGGGCATAGCACAATGAAAACATTGCAAAAGTTGCCTAAGGATCTACAAGCATAGGGAGACTAGATATCGTCCCAAAATCTTCATGAAAAACCTTAGCCACAAACAACTCAATGAATGATTTGGATCTCACCGGTGCACCCAAAATATGAAAACTCGGGTTAGGAATAAAAAAGCTAGGAAGAAGTTTTATAAAGTGGTCCAACCCCATAAAACAAAACACATTTCGCTAGTTGCACTAAAAGCCTTAATGTTGAAAACTCTTGTTGTAATCGCGAAAAAATAGGAACCACATCTGAGTAGGACTTACTATATTCTTCCTTATTATTTTGTGAATGTAGTTGAAATAAATTTAAGTTTCATTCACATAGAAAATAAAATGTTCAAGAGAAAATTCAAGCATTGGGTTTAGTGTTCCAAGGTGATGCTTTCATGAACACAATTTAGCAATCCATGGTGTTCATGGAACATCTCAACTTGAAACTTTGTGACAAGATTGACAAACATGGAATACAATTGTGTTTAACAAATCTTGACTAAACTAACAAAATTACAAATGAAATTATCATTCCCTTGAAAAAATGATGAAACTATGGACCATTTCCAAAAATAGGATGATACAAGCCAAGAACAACAATACATCCAAATTGGTCAAATGTTCAAAGGTCTTGCAACTTGGGAATTGGTGTCCATGTCCATGCCGATCTTCATGAAATGAGTCCAATATTCAACCATCACCATCTTGGCCAAACTTAGCATAAATATCCATCTTGTCTTTATATTTTTCATGAATATTTTAAACCTTTTAGCTTTCATGATGTTAGTCAATTTTGTGAGTTCCAAATGTGTTTGGGGCTCTTGTAGAAGTATTGGCATAATGTTGCTCCATTCAATGCACTAAGGGAAATGCAAAATGAATTTGCCCAAATTCATTTAATGAGAGACATGATCATGAAACCATAAAATAAAAGGGGCCCATGATTATCAAATTTGCATTAACAATCGATTTGGTGCCCTATAAAACACTCACACCATTGGACCCATCAACATTGGACCCACCCATCACTTGTGTCATTAACAACAACAATGGAATGCACATCCAATTTTCCACCACATATACATGTACTAACAACCATTGTTGGTTGTCATTAGACATCATTTCATTGTAGATAATCAAAAGGCATTGAGTTCCCATCACAATCACCTTCAATGCCTTTAGAACTTGGGCATCAATGTATTCACCCATCTCCCACCCATAAGCATCCATCCAATGTTTTTTGGGCAAAATTTTCACCTTCATGAATTGAAACAAGGGCCACAAGGCTTCCTACTTAAACATGAGCCTCCCATTTTGCAAAACATGGAAAAAGGAAGCCAATTGAATAATCTTGCATTGATTCTATTTAATCATGGTGTTATCAAGTTGTTACAAAATTAACAAAAGTTTGTGAGCACTAAATAAAACAATGTTGCAAGCATGTTTCGTATTTTTGTCATAGTAAATGTCATCTTTCTTCAAGCCTTTGTTGAAGATGTCACATTCTCACTGCCACTTGACCATATGTTTCTCCAAGTTGTTTTTTTCGACATCATTGCTAGCATTATGACAAACAAAGCTTTCAATTGAAAGTTTGACACCAACTTCAATGACCCCATCATAATTTTCCACTTTTGGCAAATGTTCAACAAAACCAAAGGTTCATAGTGCACACTCAAAAATTCACACCTAGATTAGAACCTTCACACCCCAAAAATCACCCATGTAGCACAAAATCATGTAGCAATATAAAATGCACATAGAAGAGTAACCGTAAACCAAACTTGCAAGAACAATTCACACAAACTATGGAAATGGGCTTCACAATCTAAAATTAATTATATATTTGATTGTGAGTATTTTAATTTGAAAAAAAACACAACATAAAATTTTGCTTGAATAACACAAGAGGCTCAAATTTTGAACTTTGAACTTGAGTTTGGACTTTGATGCAAAATGTTTTTTGTGATATGCAACTTTGCACACAACTTTGTGACATAGGCTTGATACTTCATCACTTTACATATCAAAATGTCATTACAAGCTCTAAGAATTACCATTCATGTTTAACAATCATGGAGAACCACCATACAACAAATATATTTAAAATTAAAACCTTCACTTCAAAGTTAAACCTTGAAACATGAATTGCAAGATTAACACACCAAAGATCAGGATCTTAGTTTTCAAATTTTCAATGCATGTAGGTGAGAGTAACCATGCCTCATGGATGCACACATTGTCATGTTAATGAAAAAGATGTGATTATGAAATTTTGATGGCCATATGGTTTCATGTTATTTAAAATATCAATCCCCTTAAATCCTTTGTAGTTGGAGCATGGCACTTCAAGGTAGAAAACATACAATAAATACCCCCAAATTTTTTTGATCCCATTTAAACTTACCCTATATCAATTCAAAAATATTATTTATTTCCATCATTATCTTTGTTGAACCATGCCTTTAACTTTTAAAGAATGACTATGGAAATATTTGGGTCTTCAACATTGAAGAAATAAATCACTTTATGGTGAGAATAGGTGATTTTCAACCACATTTATAAAAAGTATTCATATTTAAAAATAACTTAAAAGCTTAGAATCTAAAGCTTTAGAATTATGTAAGAGGGCTCAAATAATTTAGAATATATTGTTGATTTTAAAAATAATTGTCAAGTTGTCATCAATGTTTCTTTTGAATGACTTTTTGCAACTTGACAAGAAAAAAAAGAAGGTGAGATCCTTCAAAAAAGGGTTTTTCTGGTAAAAAATTGGGTCCAATTCACCACATTATGAGGGGAAAATATCTGAAATCACCAAATTTAGAGAAATAACTTCCGACAATTCATCAAATTATAGAAGAAATCTTAAAATTTTCTACTTCCCTTTTGTACCTCTAGTGAAATTTGCTTAAGTCCTTTTGTGCATGATCACCAACCTACCTACTTCACAAAATTGAAAAAAAGAAAAAAAGAAAAAAGAAAAAAGAAAAAAAAAGGTTCTCATTATATATATTTATATAGAGCAATTTTAGTGTTTTATTGAATAAAAAAAATTGATATGTATTTGTATATATATGTGTGTTTTTGTTTGTTTGTTGTAAATAATGTATAGTAAGGAAAATAACATTTGCATGTGAGATGTTCTCGCCCTTTCTAGCAGTAGGTAACAGTTGACAGGTGGATCATGATGTTTATATGAACTTGTGTGATTGTAAGGTTGGGTGGAGAGTTCGTTGGAAATGCGTGTTTTACTCATCTCTAGTGTAATAATACTTTTACCATTTCAACAATAATTAATTTTTTTCATTGAATTATTTTTTTCAAAATCGACAATTCACAATGCTGAATGTTCTATCATCATGTACTGTATTAGAGATATCATGAATGTCACTAAGTCTTTCTTTGTGTCTGCTTTCACCCGCAAACCCTTCTTTCAGTGGTATTCACAAAGTAATGAAATTTTATTATTGCCCCAAGCTAGTGGATGCACACATGCAGATTTTGGGTGCACCCATCCAATTGATGGGTTGTTTTGAAGTCTACCCATCTATTTGTTGGGTTTTTTCTCAAAATATGAATGTTGGATAACTAATTTAATCAATGCCTCTATATCGTTTTATTTTTTTGGGTTGTCACTTGCCTTTTTGTATCACAAGGTTTTATATCACTATGAAACGTATAAAAAAATTCATATCACTAATTTTTAAAATGAAACTTGTTTGATGAACATACAAATAATTAGCTTCAATTTCTTTAAATCTTATTAAATGAGATTCTTAAAAAATTAATTTGAAAAATTATGCAATAATTGATTAAAATAAAGCACGTTAGTTTTAAAATAAATTATAATTATAATATAAAATTCTTTTTTGAGATATGAATTGTTTTCAATTATTTTGATATTATTTTAAAAACTTCAATAAGGCTTTGATGAAAATTTATTAACAAAAATCATATTGAAATTAAATTTTAATTGATTTCTTTGATTGTATTGTTGTTGCTTTATATGTTATAAAAAAAAATTATTGCCCTAAGATAGTAGACATGGACGTATGATTTTAGCTTTTACCAAGCACGTGTGCGGGCAAACACAAGTAGTTAAAAAACCTGGGTATGAAATGCTGAAATTGTGCGTTTGATGCACAAGCTTTGAGCGAAATAATTATAGCAGGTAGGAACAGTGAAAATATATGTAGCAGCAGTGGAGGTGATTATCCAATCTTCACCTTGTATGCCCCACCCAATCTTCATTTTCTTTCTCAATTCACCGCTCCCTCTCCACTCCTCTCGTCTGTCGTTGTAACCGATTTTGCTCATTTCTCTTTTTCTCTCGTGTCCTTTCTTGCGTTCTCTCTCTCTCTCTCTCGTTTTCTTTTCTGCTGTCGTTGCGGCTTGTTTTTGGCTTGTCTTGCTCCTCGCCATGGCTGCTTCTCCTGCTGCAGTGGCTGCTGCTTCTGCTAGCCTCGGTACTGGTGTGTCTTTCGGCGGGTGTTCGAAGAAGGTGTATTGGCGACAGGTTTCTGGTTGTTCTAGTCTTTGCTCGTCTCTTGCCGGGATGAAGCTGGTGGCTGTGGCGCCTCCTGTTCATAATGCCGGCGGCAGTAGCGTGGGTGTTGTTCGTGGTGCGCTTTACTCTGATGCGAAGTACGACCTGACGGATTACAAATTCGAACCAATCAAGGAGTCGATTGTGGCGCGAGAGATGACGCGGCGGTACATGACGGACATGATCACGCATGCGGATACGGATGTGGTGATTGTGGGAGCGGGTTCGGCTGGTCTGAGTTGTGCGTATGAGCTGAGCAAGAACCCTGACGTCAAGGTGGCGATTATCGAACAGTCTGTGAGTCCTGGAGGTGGTGCGTGGCTTGGAGGTCAGCTGTTCTCGGCGATGGTTGTGCGGAAGCCGGCACATCGGTTCCTTGATGAAATCGGTGTGGCGTATGATGAGCTTGAGCATTACGTTGTGATCAAGCATGCGGCGCTGTTTACCAGTACCATAATGAGCAAGTTGCTGGCTCGACCTAACGTGAAGTTGTTCAACGCCGTGGCTGCCGAGGATTTGATCATCAAGGAGGATCGTGTTTCCGGCGTGGTCACCAACTGGGCGCTGGTTTCCATGAACCACAACACGCAGAGCTGCATGGACCCCAACGTGATGGAAGCCAAAGTGGTGGTGAGCTCCTGCGGTCACGACGGACCCTTCGGTGCCACGGGCGTCAAGAGGCTGAAGAGCATCGGCATGATCGATAAGGTGCCTGGGATGAAGTGCCTGGACATGAACACGGCCGAGGATGCCATCGTTCGCGACACGCGTGAAGTCGTTCCTGGTATGATCGTCACTGGCATGGAAGTCGCTGAAATTGATGGCTCCCCACGCATGGTAAGCAAGCCAGCCTTCTCCATGTTTTAGGCCTCAGAATTGTCTCTGGAAATCTAGTGAGGTTGTTGGGAGTCTGCTGAAGTATGTATGTTTGACTCTCATTCTTTGGAATGTCAGTAGTCCTCTCAGGGTTTGAGAATCTCTGTGATTTCGCAGGGACCCACATTTGGAGCCATGATGATCTCAGGCCAGAAGGCAGCACATCTGGCACTCAAAGCCTTGGGTCTGCCCAATGAAATTGACTGCAACTATAACTCTGAAGTGCACCCTGAGCTTGTCCTAGCTTCAGCAGAGGATGAGACAACTGCATCCGTTTAAATCATAGATGCATGTAAGTAGTCTGTTAGATTTTTTTTTCATGTGGACTGGCCATGGAACAAGACCATTCACTTAGTCCATGGTTTCTTCTGGGAAGGGTGTGTGTGTGTGGTTTTGTGTTTTGCTTTGCGGGTATATGTTGTACAATGCTTACAACTTTTCCACTAGGAGAAGCATTGTGACATGAACTTTTTTCCATTGGGTTTGAACTATGATATAAAAGGTTTTGGTCTTTTGTGGAAGTGGATTTCTAATGAATATGGCACCAGGGGTGCTTGCTTTTTCCACAAAAGCAGGCTGAGATACACCCTTCGAACCTGATCAGGATAATACCTGCGAAGGGAGTGTGCTTTTTCCTTGTCATGTGCAGGTGCAGGAGGAGCTCATCACCACAGGAAGCGACTTGACAGGGAGGTCTCTCAATTTTGATCACTCTTTACTTTTTTTTCCTCTCTTTTGGTGTGATATTCACAAATTTTTGTTCTGGTTAGATTCAATCAGCTGGTTGGGTGTGAGTTGCATGGCATGATTTTCTCCATTCTTTATGATTGGGTTCTTTGGAAATGAACTTGTAAATGTCCTTAGCTGTGCAGGTAAGGTCAAGATGGAGAAAACCAGCTGGACAGGAACTTCTGTGTTCTAATTTTTATCTTCTTTCTTTCTTTAGTATTTGCAAATCGTTGCTCCGGGATTACTGACCTGTTGCCAGAATGGATCCAATGTGAGCTGTGAGACACAATTTGTTGATTCTTTTTCTTATTTCACTCTTTAGATCTGGAAAACTGCCTAAGTTTGTGCAGGTAAAGGTTTAGATGGAGTAGAAATGTTTAATAACTTTGGATTTTTCGAGTGGACCTTCAATAGGCAGGGGACGTCAACACACATTTTTTTCAGTACGCTGTTGTTTGATTCATCTTCTTCAATAAAGGAACAACTTGTGGAAGTTACCCATCATGCAGTAGTATGGGAATGTTTGGTTACAGGGTTAATCTCAAGGAAAGAAATGATGTCTGGAATGGTTATGGACAATCCTTGGCTTATGTTTTGGTCCTTGTTTGTGTTTTTTTTGACCATTTGTCCTGTCTTGTCTGTTCCTTTCTTCCTGTGGTGGGCATTCTCTGGTTTTCTGTCATTTCCTCTGTTTCTCTCTATATTTTTTCCCTTCTGTGGTGTTGGGTGCTAGCCAGTATCCGGGCTGAGTCTTTCCTATTGCTTCTTTGCTTCTGGACTTATGACAGAAACAAAGTACTGCAGGCTATTGGCTACACTGGCCTATATATGGATGCAGTGGATAAGATGTGATAATAGATAAGTGGTTATCATGCACCATTGGAGCTGGGTTAGGCAGGATGACTATAGGATCCTATAGGGTTAGGTAGGGTCCTGGTAGGTTGGACTCTGTTGATCCCATTCCCAATTTAAGAGGCATGAAAAGGTGTCTTTTTTTAATATGGCTCTTTTTCCAGTTTTTTTTGTGGAACATTGCAGATTTTCAATACTTTCTCCATCAATTTGCCTCTCAATTTTTTTTTAATTGAATTGAAGGTGCATGCAATGTTATTCAAGTGAACGAAATTAGTTTCAACAAAGTCAAATTTTTTTTCATCCATTGATTAGTTGAATGGCTTTAGTAGGGAGTCCAAGTGGTGTGTCTCATGCATGTTATTGTTGTCATGGTCACTAACAAGTCTCTTGCTTGACGAGTCCCTAACAAGTGAGAGACTGTTGCTTTTGTTCATACTCCTAGTGGTATCATTCTTTGTTTTGGTTCTCTACCATCAGGGTAATCACACCCATCAAGCTGGCGATCAATCGAGGTAAGAGTTCAAACATAAACTGATCAATGCAGGCCTGATTACCCTGGCTAGTGTGAATTTTGCATCCCATGATCAAACATGTGGTGAAAATTTTCTGTTTGATTTTTTTATAACTCTTATGTGGGAAATTTGTTTTGTGTTTGGTCATAAGATAAATTTAGATAATTTGGATGTTATTTGCATCCCAATTAAAATAGAAATGCATTTGATGATGGGTGTCATTCTTTGCACTTCTAAAAAAACCATTGCCCAACCTTCCATGGAAGGTGTTTGGTCATAAGTGTAAAGTAACACATTAAGGAGAAATTTTCAAATCATTTCACACTTTATATTTATTATTGATTTAATGTTAGATTACAAGACTCAAGGTTTTGGGTACAAACAATATTATGAGTGCACAAATAAGACTTTAACCTTCAATATGCAACATTTTTTGAAGGAAACACAAAACACATTAATGACCCTAAAGAACATGTAACTTCCTCCCATTGAAAACACATTGGATTCTCACCAAATAATGCATTTGAATCACCAATTCAACAAAAAAAGTTACATGTCACATAAACTTGGGTCACCTCTCATCCTTCTCAAGATTTTTTATAATTGTTTCAAGAATGTCAAAACATCTATATGAACTTCAATGTTTTTTAGAGCTTCTATTTCTCAAGGCTAAAGTGTTGAGAGAAAGTGTAAGTGAAAGAAAAACAAATTTGTAATTAGAAGGAAAAGGACATGTCAATTTAGAAGCAAGTTCACAAGATTGTGAAATACAAGGTAGTAACCTAAATTAGCCTACTCAAACATTAGTTGTAGAAGTAGAATTTTTTGGTGTAGATCATCTCTACCAAGAGAAGTACCATAAGTATTTACATTATGTTCAAAGACATGTGGTCCCAAGAGTAACAAGGAGTTTAAATAGATCAAGTTCTAGCATATTTTTGCATATTGCAATCAACAAAAGTTTGGAGGACACACTTATGACTTGCTCATCAACCATAGGTGTCAATTTAATGTGGAATGATTTGCAAACTTTTATGCAATAACTTTTTCTAGTGATACATTGAAAAATCAAGCACTCTTCAATTATCCATAATTAACACATTTCTTGAAGTCTTGAGATTTTTAAAAGAGGTTGAATATCTCTTGTAGGTCCCAACCCAACATTGCCAAGTTGTTGGAGATTAACGCCAAGAAGCAAAGGTCTACCATGATGTTTAATAATATTTCATAGGTAATAATTTGGATTGCAAGAACTAACAAAGTAAATAATGAAAACATTCCATTTGAAAATACAACACAAGTATAATCAACACAAGCAAAGAAATCAACACAAACAAACAAGGTTCTTGCCTTAACCCAACAAGGAAGATGGACATGGGAAGTGAGAAGTTAAGATGGTCACATCTAGCTTTTCAAAATTGCTTTCAAGAAATAGAGAAACAATTACATGGTTAGAAATAATCATTCTAAACTAGACAAATGCACATTTGTTGGTTGGGTGGACAAGGTTCTAAATCAAACATTATCCATAAAAACATCATGAATGGGTTTATGGCAACAAGAATTTGGCCATTCAATCCCAAGGCCATGGATTTTAGGACAAGACCAAATGATGCATACATGCTAACATTTCAAATGAAGACAATGATGTATTTGATGGAACAACTAATGAAAGTTGACAATGGCGGGGGGATGGAGCTACCACATAATTAATGAACATAACAATTATTCAAGATGATGCAAGAACAAAATCTATTGACCAAAGTTCGACATATTTGAAATACTATGTGGAAATGTTGTTGATTCCACATATTATTGTAGAAAAAATTGAACCCATGGAAGCTACTTTTGACCTACTAATTAACTTATATGGACCTAATCCCATGAATTCATGAAGTCTATAATTTTGAAAATGGATATCAAATTTTTTAAATCTTTGGCCAATTTTTTATTCTTGTCACATGTACTTGCAAAGAAAAGAAACAAAAAAGATCCATTAGTAGACTGAAATCAATCATGTGTAGTCCCATCTAATGAGTACTCAAAGATTCTATCACAAAAAAATTTGGATAAAGGACGTAGGATAAATAATTAAGGAACAAATATGGACATAGAAGGAACAAAAGAAAGTTAAAAGAAATTGTTGATTTGCTCATTGTGGTTAAGAGAACAACTCAAACACTAGTACAAAGATGGGCCAAAACAAATTTAAAAATGTTTAGTATGTAACTATAATAAGAAAATGGGGACAATTTTTATAAAGGTTTTACTATAGGTTTTGAAGCCCACCTTCTAGGATTTAGAGGTGTAAATTCTTGAATTTACATCAAAGTTTTAAAAAGTAACTAGGGCAAAAGTAATGTTTGACAAAAAAATTAGGAGCCATGTTGTTATAAGGTTGCAACAAAAAATTGATCCATGAAAGAATAAGTGAGGGAGGGGTGGAAAGGGGGGAGGGGGGTAGGATTAGGAGAAGGAGCAAGACAACACACATAGAAGAATAGTAACATGAGAAGACAATTAGGAGAAGATGACAATCACCAATAAAGGAGGACAATCGAGAGGAGGTGCCCATCACCAACATAAGAGGATTATCAAAAGGAGGTGGTGATCAATAATAGAAGATGATGATCAAGAAAAAGTGCTCGTCACCAACAAAAAAAGGATGATTAAAAGGAGGTATGGTCAACAACAAAAGATGATGATCAAGAGGAGGTGGCAATCACCAATAGAAGATCATGATTGGGAGGAAGCAATAACCACCAATAGAAGAGGATGGTTTTGGTTAGAAGGAGGCAATGATCAACAACAAAAGACAATAATAAAAAAGATGCGATGAAATTTTTCAAAAGGTGATGATGAGGAAGACCAACATGGACGTGCATTGCCAATTGTGTAAACAAACTAAGAGGAGAGGGAGAACAACTAAATGGGAGCTGACCAATTGAGCATGAACAAACCAAACCATTACTTGGAAGTTGTTAGGGTTGCACAAACAATACATTGCCCATGACTAGAAATCTTCTTACACATTTTTGTGGTAATGATTTTTTCTATTGATGAAAGATGAACATTTTACATAAATAAATTCACATTTTTCATAAGTGTTCATTTTTGTCAAGGGTTTTTTTTGTCAACTTGTCAAATTTTGAATGTTCATTGGGAGGGAGCAAAATAATTTGTTCAAGATGTTAAGTGTTTGTTTAGGAATATTTCCGGTCAATGGACCCCCTTCCTTTGGGGAGGCATAACTTTCATGTTTTTCCACCAAATTAGGCATTTCAAGTGGCTATGGATGCCCTTAGAGGCAAAACACAAGTTTTCTTTGGACCCCATAGGGAAAAAACTGACTCCTAGTGTAGAGTTTCTTTTGGAGTCCTTAAGTGTTCAATGATTGGTCTAATTACCCTATGTGGTTTTTTTCTTCCATGTTTTTCAATCCTTATTTAGATGTTTTTTTTTCTATCTTTTCTCTTCACTCCTTATTTGGTAGTTTTTCTTTGATTTCCAAGGACAAGATTTAACATTGTTTCGACTTTCTTGATTATGAGTAAAGAGATTTTTTAACTTTCATGAGAGTTATTTTTTGTAGGTGTTTAACCCATAATTGACATTGGATTTAGACAATCCCAATCCAAAAAATGAACCAACATTCATAAACATGCCTAAAAGCCATGCAAAATGTCAAAATTTTGAAAATAATACTTAGTAGGGTTGTACAAGATTTCAAATTGAATGTTCTAGTAAGAAAAATGAAAATGATTTGGATAAAAAATGAAAATTTGTCATTGCAAAAAGTTTAGACTTTCTAATTTCAAGCAATTTTCAAAATTGCAAGATTTTGAAGATTTGGACTGAGATGTTGTGCTCTATTTACCATAAAAATTCGGTATTAGATAGAAAGCATGTGTATGAGTAATGTGAAAAAACAATTGTCCAAAAAAAATTGAAATGAATGAGTAATAGATGGTCAAATTTGGCCATCCAAGAAAAGTTGGAGAAAAAAACAATTAATCTTCATCCTTTCTTGGGCAAACAAAATCTTGAATGACTTTGAGTCATGATCAAGAATGGCAATCCATTATTTGATTCAACTATTCTTTTTAGACTGTTGAAAGCATTGAACAACAAAACTTTTCATTCACTTTCATATCAGCATTGCACAAAGTTATGTGCAACTTCCTACATGTAGGCAGCTCACAAAGATTCTTACAAAGACAAGAAACTATTATTAAAAGGGCAGGCCTACTCAGTGACTTCAACCCATGTGTGTCAAATTTTGAAGCTTGTGCTTTCAACTAGGAATACTAGGAGAGGGGCAAACCAAATCGGTCCACCATGACATCTATGGGGTCTGGAGATGTCCTATATGTCCCAAGTAGTGACCAATTGGGCTCTTCAAGTTTAGCACTCACGGAGTACAAGCCCTTTCCAACTACTTGAACTACTTGTATTGCATGATAAGATGGTTCCTATTCTATTTAGGGTCGATCTCCTTCTAAAGTGGTAGTTCCTTTCCAAATAATGCCTTCTCTTTGTGTTCATATTTTTTCTTTTGGTTTCTTTTGTGTTTTAAAAGTCTACTGTTGGGACTCTCCGATTTTTTGGTTTTCCCCTCTATATGATTTTATGTTCTATTCCTTCTATTGTGTTAGCTGCTAAAATGAGATTTCTCCATTCTCATGAGAGTTAAAATCATCTACTTGGACTTTGCATTGCTATGTACTATCGATGATGTTCAACTAATGAGAAAAATGAATTGATTTTTTGAAAATTAAGTTATATTGGAATGAAATCACATGCAATATCTTGCAACCAAAACAGATTGCCTGCAATAGCATAGAAGGAAAAAGCCCATGAGCCATGTCCTTCCAACTCTTGCAATACACACTAGCATTCTAATCATGAATGTTCTAACTCTGAGAAGCCTTAGAACTTAACTGCAATGCACTCAAAATTTCCCTCCCCAAATGCCATTACTCAATGAAAAAATAAAATAAATGTATGTACAATATTTTTATTGTCTCCAAATTTCCATGTTGCCAGGAAACCTGTTGTGCTAATTTTGTTCACATGTGTCATACTTTAGTTACTTTCTATGTTCTGCATGCCCAAAATACACACCTATGATGTATATGGGTTAAATAAAAACAATGCTCAAATCTAATCACATGTGAAAAACTTACTAGTTCAAATTGTGCACCATGGCTGCTGTAGCAGGGCGTACTTGTGATTACTAAATCACCATTCTCAAAACCATATTTTCTCCCTCCTTTGCCAACTGTGAGAAAAGCATAGGCCAGAACTCATCATCTGAGAAGAAAAAACCATTCTGCCTTGACTAATAAAAAATATTAGGGCAAAGGTGTCATGGTGGATTTGACTGGAAACAAGAACAACCCTAAAATAATAGTGGTAAGAGGAACTGTGAGATTGTCATCCAGCCTATTAGTAATAGGCAGCGATTCAACCAGAGTTGCTGCTAGAGCTACAGCAGCAAGCTGTAGGCCCACTGCTTCTAAATCAAATGGATAGAAGCCCATGAAGGAGAAATACCATAGACACCTGCCATGAAGAAGACCACACACACATTGTAAAGGTTTTCTGATCAGTTCAACATAGACAGCTAAGTTTTTAAAGGTATCATGACGTAGTACTTAAGCATGTTTTGAAGTACTTGTCAGTTCTAACTTGGAAGCAAATGAACGTACAATGGTTATTGACATTGATGAAATTATATTGACAACATCCATGCAAACCAGTTTCTTGAGTGAACAACCTGAAAAGTGATCAACATAGATTGTTGGACATACCCAAGGGAGACAACAAAGCCAAAGAGAAACATGGCGATGCTTCCAGCCCAGCTCTTGTCTGAGTTGTAGGGAAGCTTCTTTGATCCAAATCTGCGGCCTACAATGTCAGCAATACCTGCAATTCAAGTGCATATCCATAAGGTGCCCAGATTTTGGGGAGAATCTGTCTTAAGATGTATTATTTGGATGGATTCCTTCTCTTTGCTGCACATTCTCCTCATAAGTCTTCCAACTCCTCACTGTTGTAAGGTAGGAGCCCTAAAATTGTAAGTGCTTCAAAAGAAGAGGTTCAGGACTAGTGAAACTATTGGGTTCAGGGGAACCACAGATTTGTGCTTATTGCTGAGTATCAATCAGCACTGAATTCCCAGGTTTGCGACCAGGAGAAAATCAAATAAATGCCAAGAGTTAGCAGATACTGAAAAGCTTCAAAACAATCGGAGATTACTAGTGTTAATCCTCAAAGAATGAGAAGCATTTTGACCTAGCTCCTAGACCTTGAAATGATAAACCTACACTTGAGTGTGGCAGGACTCCTTGAGAAGAATAGTCTTGTGTTGTAGATGGAACCCACCATCACCTGCGCACATCATGGCCAGGGCTATGATACTGAGAGGAGAGTCACGCCAGAAGAGAACGGTACAAAATACCAAAGCCACCACATAATACAATGGGCCCCGCAACAATTCCCTGTCCACAACCCAATGCAGCCATCAAGCTATGTGCTGATTATATATATCTTCCCATGGTGATTTCACACAAGAACTTGGGCATGAATCATTGCTCAACCAAACCGAGATGGTAAGTGCTTGAAACTGGTCTCATAGAAACTCAGGGTCTGCAAGAAGCACATAGATTTTTGGAAATGACTCCAAACTGAAAATGACAAACTTGCATCTTCTGTGGTCCTAGAAATGATCTCTGAAGACAGATATTGTACAATGGGCTGCTACTGCAAGATAGGTGTTCAAATAAAGCTAGCAAAACTTTCTATGGAACTGATGGTTGTGAGGAATGATTGGTATATGAATGAAAGAATAAGTACGCTTACCGAGGATCACCCTCACGACTCACAGATTTTACAAGCCCATCATCCTTTAGAATTCCCAGGCCATAAACTAGAAGCCTCACACCATTGCTAGCTGGAACCAGTGCTGCAAGATATCGTGCCCAGGGCGAGACACTGCCCTTCCATCATCCCCAGCCCACAAACTACTAACCACCATCATTCTTCATACCATTTGATAATGAACCCTGTGTCATTCACAACCAAATATGTTGACAAATGGAAAAAACACACTACATTACACCCTGGAGTAAAAGAAAACTCCACCTACAAACCCTCTTTCCTCAAGGGGAATCGACCATCTTTACAGGGTTTCACCCAAGACAAAGTATTGCAAAGGACTGCTTACAAAAACTCAAGACAAGAATTGCAAAGAATCAAAGACAAGCATTGCAGGGTTTCACCCAAGAAAGCATTGCAAAGAACTGCTTACAAAAACTCCACAAGTAATGAGGAATACAAGAGAACATGGTTGTCCTTTGCAGAGAAAGACATGGTAGTAGGAGATACTGAATGAGGACAGCACCTGAAAAATGGCCAGCAAAGTGCAAACAGCAATCCTGATGTTATATGGACGATCTTGCGACTTAGCTTCTGTGAAACCAAATTGGCAGAAACAGGTTACAAGTCACAACCCAGGAAGGAAGAACAAACTCCTAGACTGCTCATGCAATAATAATGATGCAGTCAATAACAAGAATTCTTGACAACAAAGCAGTTATTGTACACAGGACAAGAATTCTTGGCCACAAAGCAGTAGTAATTTTGGCAGTCATGACAATCACAGTAGGTATTAGCGTGATTGTCATGACAATCAACCCTAAACCCTAGACAAGTAGAGCATGCCAGCCAATTCTCTGGCTGCATGACTCATGAACCCTGTGTCTCTAGGATTTCTTCAGACAACAAGAATCTGATGTGAATCCTCAAACCAAGATGTTGTCAATTTCCATCTCATTATCAACATTTCATTAAAAATGTCTGAGAAACTAAAATTGGGGCGAGAGAAGGATGATCTGGAGTTCTGAAACCCTAACTGCTCTTTTGAAGGAGGATATACCCTACCTGTCCAAGGATTTGGCGCTTAGTGAGGGAGTTGAAAAGCTTAACCCAGACATATCCTCCAAGCAAGACAAGAAAAGTGACACCAACATCATGCTGCAGAGATCCTGCTTGCAAAGTAACCTCCAAAGGGTGATTCTTGATGGGCCCTAATTCTTCCACCCCTTGCTTCCACTGCTGGCTTTCCACTGGGCTCAGGACGACTCCTCTGGTCCTCCTCGACGACGGTTGTTCACAGCAACCCGAGGAGACAGAAGAAGACGGATGGGATTCTTCTTCCCATAATTGAGGGTCATCGGAGCCAGGGCTTCTTGCCTCAAGCCTGTGTGTGAACTCCCTTTGAACAATGTGAAAATGGCCTAGACTTCCAGGTGCTCCTCGCGGTCGCGAGGAGCTTGAAATGGAGGAGTGGGAAAGGCGAAGACTGGAGATAAAAGAGAGGGAGGAAGAAAGACAGGGAAATGCTATCATCATCCGTGCGCTTGGTCTCCTACTCATCTCAGATATGCGGCAGATACCTGAGTCTTCAGCACCGGACCTCAAACAACACCATGCTCCCAGGCTCTTGGCGCCGATAGAAGCCATTTTATTTCAGCAACGTTGTTGATGATTCTTCAGAGTGCTGCAGACTCTCATGATCCCTGCAACGAAACGAAGGAACATTAAACCCTAAACCCTAAACAAAAGTCGAAATCTTTTCGCTTTTACCATGTCATCAAGTGACTCCTCCTCCAATTTTCATCCATCCTATGCTCCTTTTGCTACGATCCCTGCATTTAGTCCCAGTTTTACTTTTATGGGTTGGGTTGGAAATAAGTAAATAACTAAACTTGGATGTGAAATAATTTTTACAGGGTCACATACTGAGCACCACTGGAGCTGCTCTAAGTATATTTTAGATATTAAAGTTATCCATAAAGTAGGTCGGACACAGGACCATGACCTTGGGTTTGCATGAAAGTGACGACATCAAAGAAAAGAAAAGTCATGACATGATTGCGTCGAAGGAAAATAACATAGGATGAAATTGGATTTTTCTTTCTAAACTCACAATGAAACTAGTTTTTATCTTTGTATCCTATGTTTGTATCTTGTGTTTTGTGTTGCATGAAGCTTTTTAACCCGTGTGTGAAAGTTGTGTGAGCTTTTTTTTTGTGTGCTTTGATCAGACTTTTAAGTTTTTTTTGTGTTCAACTTGTGCAAAGTTTGTTGCATGTGCACTTTTACCAAAAGAAGAAGAGTCAATGTTGAGTGTGTGGAGAGGAGTAGCAAAGGTTCAATTGTTTTCTCGTCTTCAAAAGAGATGAAGACCACACTTGGTTGCGTGGAAAAAAAGGTTGGAAATAGCTACAACCATCAGTGAAGACAACTAAAACCATCATTGCAAGGTGAAGGTTTAGATAGTTGAAAATTTAGGTTGAGTCGTGTTGTTTTCAAAACAACTTAATAATGGTGTTTATACAATCAATGTGGGAACATGAGGATTTTTTTGGGATTGTCAATGTCATGACCTCATGTTGTGTGAGTCCTTTTTGTTTTCAATGTGGTCACTTTCCATTTTTTGTTGCAAAGTGTAACTGGTGCAAAAAGTGGTTAGTCAATTTTTAACACAATTCATAAAGCAACTTGAATTAAAACTTCTAGGCTCAAAATTGCAATCTCTTGTGACCTATGCTTTCAAATCTCAAACTATAGTCTCCAATCTAAAATCTTGTATGCACTTAGAGTTCCATTGTCATCTCTCCCAAGTATTGTGGCGATTGAACACATTTGCCATGCTTGCCATTAACCAATCCTTTCAAGTTTTGGCTCTTTCATTGAATAAGCAAGATTGGTATGATATTGTGGAGAAACAATAGCATGGAACACACTTGAAACCATCAATAATCCCACTTATTGAAAAACTATATCTCAAAAAGGGCTCCATAGATCCTCTTTTGAGGACCACATAAAGTTTGGAATGCAATCTTTGGATATCATTCTTATATTATCCATAATGTTTTGCACCCAATGTTTTTTTGTTTGTAACTGATGTCATGGAAAGGTCCAATCTTAAATGTTCTTCAAATATCAAAGCTCTTTGGCAAAAGAAAAATTGAACAATCCTTAAGTTTTGCAATGTCATGGATTACAAACCCAATTTGATTAATGTGCTAATTTACAATGCAATTTATTTTTTCGACACTACACTCTAATGTAAAATAGATTCACATTGAAATCAAATGTGCATCATCAATGTGGGACTCGTCTTCTTTTTAAATTTGAAATAAACTTTATGTGCATTGAACAATATTGTTTGGGACACAATTATCTTTCTTGTTTAAGTGAATCTTTTGGCTCAATAGTTTTGGTGTTATTTTTTGTGTGTATCCCCAAAATGCTTGGCTAATTTATATTCACAATGGTTGCATCACTATTGTGGCAAAGGCACGGTCAATGTGAAATCAAGTTGTAAACAAAGTTGAAAAGTTGGGTTCAATTTCAAAGGTTTAAACATTGGGAGTTCAAAGAAAACCACATAATGGCAATGAGGGCATGGACCCATTTTATAGAGAGTCTAATGACCCTAGGCTTGAGTTTAAAAATCAAACTTTGTTTGAAATGAATGATCTTTAAATCATTGGAAAGCTCTTGAAAATAGCTACAATAACATGAGCTTGTTTGCCCAAAATAGAATCATTTCCCAACCCATAGCAAGATTTGAATTTTTTTTAAAATTCATTTATGACTTTACAAAATCAAATGTAATGTATAAAATCATATTTCATATATTCAAAAAATAAAATTACATATTGACATGCTGATTTGGAATTTGTTTGTGACACTTCCAAATGAAACAACATCAAACAAGTTTCATCAATTCTATTATCCACCACATTCCCATTGAATGTAAGCTACTTACAACCTCACAAAATCACTTTGTTATTATTATGATTTAGAAATCTATTTCTACCGTCCACCAAATTACCATGTCTTTCTGGTGAAATGTGAAACGACAAGATTCTTTAACATTGTTGAATATATCCTAAATAATGACATTATGATGTGCTTGGTACAAATACTCATAATTGGCCTTGATATTTTGGTGCAAACACAATACCACCTATTGTTGCAAGTGTAAGCATTTATTTAGTTTTACATGTCTTCAAAATCAAAAGTTTATTTTATGTTGAAAATGTTTAACATCTTCATATGGCATTTTATAATATATTTATTTGTATTGTTTTGTTTGTGATCACACCTTAAGCATCCCAAATAGTCGGCCCCTTGTTGCAGTTGTGATATTATCTAAATCCTTCAATGAAATAGTGTGCTTTGTTAATTTTTTTCAATTTTCAAATTAACAAAGCAGAAGTTCTAGAATTTAGACTGATTTTGGCCTTTAAAAATTCATTTAAAAACTTTTAAATAATTTTTTCACATTATTTCTGATTAAAATTTTGAAGCTAAACCTCTTTTAACCACTATAATATTGGGATGGGTAATGGGTCAATGACACAAGAGCCCAAGTTAGTCTATATAATATTTTAAAAAGTGTCTATTCAATTTTATTGTTTAAACCTATCTCTTCCAAAGCCTAACTACCTCATTCCTTTCCACTACCCTTACATGGATATAAAAAGAGAAATTGTAAAAAAATTTAACACATATATCTTTTTGTGTGCATTTTATTTATGTTAAAATAATCTAATAATCCACCTCTTGAAAGCCTAACCATCTAATTCATTTTCCTTAACCACCTTCATGGGCGTGAAAAGGCACAATATAGTTTTGAGATTCAGGATAACTAATGATGGATCAGTGGGAATCATATGGGAACATAAGGGGAAGAAAAAGGGTGAGAGGGGAATTTGGCGGAGGATTAATGATTTTATTAAATGTCAAAATTTAACACATGAATGAGAATTTGACCTTTTTTTAATATGCTTCAAGCAATGGTTAACAATAAATGTTAAATCTATGTTAGATGATCACCACCTAGTACAAATGTCAAAAAACAAAAACATTGACCTCAACTAGTGTTTATCGTAATATTTGGAATGGTTTGAAATTAATTGATGATTATAAAGTACTCAAAAACATTTTTCAATTTATGCAACCCATGTTTTTATTATTTCAACGATCCTACACTAGCTTGAAAAATAACATAATCATAAACACAAGTCTGAAATCCACAAGAACATAGTCCATGGTTTGAAAGGAACACATGCACTCCACCAAACTAACAACTTAAAGGAAGAGAAGACAATTAGTCGGTATCATGGTCCAGCTGAATCAAATAGACATGCACAGTCAGGGCTTGATTACAAGATACAAGCTACAAAGCAGAAGTTGTAATAAGGGAGGAGGTTTATAAGAAGTGTTGTGACGGGTATGTGATATGGAAATTTTCATATGAAAGGTCCAGATGTCTCAAGCCATACCACTAGCTAAATGACCCAACATGAGATTCTCAGCCCCTCACTATGCGAGATCATAAGATGAAGCTTTTCACAAATGTTTGACTCCCAAACCCACAGTGAAACTTGGTCTGATGGGGTTTTAGTCCACAAAGCAGAATGCAACCGCTTCCCTGATTGTCCTTATCAGGCTCTCAGATGCAGAGGAGGCAGAATCTGAAAGTTTTTGACATTGTAAAAAGGCTTCATCATTCTTTCATAGATATGTGAGGCGCAGTTGCCTGTTAATGAAGAAGGCTTAGACAAAGATGACATATCTATGTTCAGAAATTGTGTATATGGTACTGGACTTGAATGTTTGAACTACATTTTCTCAAAATATTGGATTGCTACCATAGTCCTTCAGTTTGCACAAACCTGAGTTGCATCAACCAAACTACACTCCAGATCTATGCTCAACCCTAGCTTGCACTATGTTGAGGAAGAGGACAGAATAAAGTAAATATGAAGTCTCCTAGGGGAAGAGAGGTCAGACTGAGATGAAAGCCTTTGCCTGCCCCTTGAGTACTAACAGACAAATATGAAATGAAGGAAGACAGTAGCACATCAGTAAAAGCAAATAGTGTAGATGAGCCGTCTCTTGTGTTGCTTCTCAAAAAGGCGAATAATATCATCAATTTCGTCCTCCCATGTGTCTACCAGTTCAAGCTGCACCCAGCCCCCCCCATTAGTTTCACATATAAACATAAAGCTCCTTTCAACTTTACTCAGACTTCAAATAAAAGTTCTTCCTCTTTTCCCCTCAGGACATGCAAGCCATACACCAAGTGCCATTGAGTAAATCCTGGAGTCAATATATGAAGTGCATCAAGTGCATGAGCAAACACATTCATTAACATAATAGTGACTTTCTTTGCCATATATCAGTTAGTGAAGTCCCACAACTTCTAGTCTAGATAGTGGCAACCCAGTAGTCTACCATTTGTCTGCAGTCCCCCTTGTTTTATCTGTCTAGAGTGAAGTGAGAGGTACAGAATCAGCTACAAGAGGCCATGATCGATATTGCTTGTGGATGTCCTAGGTTTTCCACTGAGTGAAACACAGACTCTCTGGCTTAAACTTCTGAACAGATTAAGAAAAAAGAAGGAAGCCAAAGTTCAATTCTTAGCAATGCAAGCCATTGTCTAAGGTGCCATTGGCAGGTGTTTCTGTGCTTGGCCCTTCCCCACAATGTCATTATGGATCATTGTAAGATTAGACCGAGTCCCCACATTAACTGTATTTTTATGCCCAGTTGTGTAAGGATTGTTGCAAGCTAAACAAAAGCTTGGAAGTACTAGTTTCCACTGGCGAGATCAGACTTGTTTAAAGACTGACAAGGATTACTCACCCTCTGGCAAAGATCAAGGGCAAGTTTGGCACCAACTGCAGCCTCCTCATGGTTGTCTTTAACATCCAAATTTATCACCAATACAGTCTTCAATAACCTTGTCTCCCGGTTCTCAAGATCTGCATTTAAGTACCAGAAGAGAGGAGATGAATCACTAAATCAATTTGTAAACTGAAGACCTTGGGTACTGTGTGTGGCTTCATTCAAGACAATAAAATTGCCAATCGATACACAAAAGCCACTGAAGGAGATGCAGTAACACATTTGGCAAAATTCTTCAAGGCCAAAGCTGATAATGTTCACCAATTGTAACAAACAAGCTTCAGCCTTGGATTGATACAATGAATACATTTTGGCATACACACAGTTCCTGCCAGCATGCTACTCAGAAAGAGTCAGATTTATCCCAATCTGATGATCCCTACATTCTCTCTACCAAAAATTGTGGCAAATGATCATATACAAGACAGAAAGTTATGTAGTTAAAAGCTAAATAAAAGAATAAACCCTGAGCTCATACCTCGAATGCTACACTCTATCCTAGATAGTAAGGCAATGCCTGTTAGTGGTAATGATAAATTGAGGAACAGAATCCACAAGGTGGGGAGCAGCGATTAAAAAAAAGTTCTATTGATGGTGCTGTATGAGGAGAATAAGCCCTAACTTCCATAAAATCTGTCACTTCGTAGACCTAACCTGCTCATCTCTTCAGAAGAGAAGGCTTGTATTCTTGTCAGAGGGACCAAATAGCAGAAACTTGAGAGCAGATCAGGTGGACAGAGCAGACCTTCAATGACCATGTCAAAAACCCTTTCCTCAAACGTGAACACCACATCAAAAGCCCCATCTTCAGCATTGTCTTGCCAGCGCTGTGGTGCCTCCTTGACACTCAAATTACGCTTCAGCATTTGCAAAAGCCCATTTCGCTTGTATCTGATTCTCCAGCGTTAAATATAACAATATTGATCCCAGCTCAACAACCATTCTGCAATTTGTACTCACAAATACTGCAGTGCTTCATTTTGGATATATATATCTTCAAACATACTGAGAATTTCAGAATAGTTATATAAGCCAACATGAAAAGAATTGAGAGATGACCAAATAAAAAGACTATGGATATTTCAAATCTGACAACACAACAGCAACCAATCAGCAAGCATGAATAAGAGGATGCCCCACCCAAAAGAAATGAGAATAGTTCATGTGTTCATCCAGAGACTTCTGTTGATATCAACCAGATCCAAGAAACTGGAATGGTTCCACTAGCACCATAATGCCAGATTGGTGTTGTTACTGTACATCCCAATACCCTACATGCAAACCACTCTCAAATTCAAATCCTTCCTTCGAGCTGCAAAACTGCTGTAATCTATGAACTGCAAACAGAACAGGAATTGTGCTCACACAGCACACTACAAATAGGACATCAATTTAGAAAAAAAAGGTGCAACATCAGCAATGTCATTCACCTTGATAGGCTTCTGTTTATCAGTAATCCTACAACTGTCCATCACCATGCCATATGCACAATATCCTCTGATGAGGGATCATACACTTGTGGATCAAAAATATATATACTTCTACCTTTTCAAACTCTTTCTGAGCTATTTGCTTAGTGACTAATATCCAACTGACAATCTACTATAAGAGCTTGATATTCATACAAAAATGGGGAAAAAAAAACTACAAATCTTTAATAGCTATATCCATCAGGGATTGTGTGGGCCATTGCCTAAAAAAGAAAAGAAATGAAAAAAAAAGTCTTCTGTTTGTGAGACCCATGATCCCTAAATGACTTACGTGTGCACCTTGTTGCAAGATATTTGACATATGGGCTACCTTCAGTAAAAGAAAGAGGCTCTAAATCAGGAAATTTGCATCTTTGCTTGCCACCCATTCAGATCAACAATCAGATGGTCCTCGAAATTTACATCAAGCTACCACATCCCCTGATTATACTGACACTCCTGGATGCCCTTTTTCCTGGATGCCTTTTTGTTATGGAGAAGGCAGTTCCCAGTGATTGGCTTGCATGGCAGTTGAATGGTTACAAAAAGACATTACAGTGAAAGAAAGGCCATGCAAAACAAGGACAGAAAGCAGAATATATATACAAAGAGAGAATCTTAGACTTCAACCCTAGTAGAGCATTGCAAACATGAGATAGTTTAAACTTGCCAAGAATTGTGCAGGAGGATACAAGTCAGGATCTTTTCGCTTGAGATCATCAAAGATGAAACGATATGGAGTACCAAAGGCATACACATTCGGTTGTCGTATGGATGGACCTGGTAATTTCACATGTGCACCTGTGCCATATGAACTGACATCCATGCCCTCCTTCTTCAGCACTGCATGTGCTTCCATGCTGCGATTCTGGTTGCTTGCACACACCATTGCATGGCGCAGCTTCATTCAGCCACTTCTTTGAGATAATATCTCTTACCTCCTCTCCCTCTCTCTCCCTCTAATCCAATTCCTTGATCTCAGTTTCTCCGATCTCGCAATCTACCCACCATACCTATTTTGTTTGCATTGTTGCTCTCACAATCGCTCTGCTCTGCTCTGATCGCCTCCAACTCCTCATACATTCACCATCAAGATGGATTATTATCCAGAAATCTCTCTCTCTCTTTCACAGCATTCTCAGCAAACAAACAAGCGCTGTTGATCCTGTGCCGACCACCAAATCCTCCTCACAAATTATCAGTTTCCTTCTGAACTTTTTCTTCTCCGGTTTCCGAAAAACCGTGTCCCCTAGCACATCGAATCCCTGAACGATTAGGGCTTTCTCCTGGATATCCGTCAGGAAACTACTACTGTTGATTGGCTGGTTCGCTCCCTCACCACTGCCGCTACAGTGACCACAGACATTCACAGGTTTTCTTCGCTTGTTGGATGCGTTCTGTCTCTGAACTTCCCTTATGCAGTCTCAAAAAAGACGTCCCTAAAGCATCGATCTGACGACGACAACTTCTTCTTCCTAGGGGGGCGGGGGGAGTTCTCCGGATAGATATCCTACAGTAACTGTAGATATTTCCGCTTGCTTCTCTTACACGTGAAATACAGTTATACATCGATTTCACAAACTGTGTGAGTTCCTGTCTACGATCCTATCCCAAAATATCTTTAACAATCTACGCGCTACAGGGCGTATAAGAGAGCGAGCGAGCGAGCCTCAGGCGGCGGCGGCGGCAGCAGCAGCTGCAGACGCATCACCTACCCTAATGCTTGATGCTTGCTTGATCTCTGTGATCAACTTTGGTCCATTTCCGCGGCAGCAAATCATTACCAGACGCACTAAACTAAAGACACTCCACTCATTCCACACGCTGCGCGAAGTGGAGAAGGAGAAAAGGAGAAGAGAAGAGCACAGGACGGCAGACGAGGGCGGCAGGCAGGCAGGCAGGCGATGCAAAGGAAGGCGAGCGAGAGAGAGAGGGAGAGAGCTCTAGGGTTAGCATGGTCTGTCCGTCTGCCCTTGCAAAGCATTTTACCTACTGTCCACTACTACACACTTTCACGCCCCTTTCTCCTTGCGCGGTTATCAGAGCTGCTGCACCTCATAACCGGAGGTTCTCTCCTTCCTCCTGCCCTTTTCCTTCCGCTAACTTACATGCCTGCCTACTTACATACCTACCCTTCAATCTTCTATTTTGGAGTACCTAGTGGGTCTTGATTAGGGGGCTCATCAATTGCCTACCTTAGTACTAAGGCTTATTTGCAGTGTTTGAGCGGTTATCAGCGGTGCTGCAAGTGGTAACCGGAGGTTCTATCTTTCCTCCTGCCCTTCTGGTAACTTACATGCCTGCCTACCTACCTACCTATCCTTCAATTTTTCTATTTTGGAGTACAACGTGGTAGGTCTTGATTGGGGCTCATTGATTGCTTGGCAATGTTGAGCGGTTGTGGGAAACTGATAACCGGAGGTTCTCAGTGCCCAGCCTCCAAGAGGCTTGGTTGGACACAAAATCAAAATAACCAGTTTTACATATATAACCATGGTTCTCAGCAAATCTAAGAGCCAGTCAAAATAACCTACGTGCCCTTCACTGTTTACCTTTGGAGTAGGTCTTTGACCAGGCTAACTATGCCATTTTGGGCGGTTATTAGAAATTGGGGAACTTATAACCGGTGGCTCTCAGAAATCTAAGAACCAGGCTAACTGCCCACATACCCTTCACTTTTACGTTTGGAGTAAAGCTTTGATTAGGCCAATTATTATTAGGGCTGTTTGCCATGTTGGGCGGTTATCAAAATTCGGAAAATTGATAACCAGCGGTTGTTAATGCTTCCCTCCAAGAGATATAACCGAGGTTCTCACAAAACCAAAATGATTGCGGTTTGATACATAATCACGGTTCTCAAAAAACCTAAGAACCACCTACATATCCTTCATATTTATCTTTGAAGTTAGGCCTTGGATTATGCCGATTGTTAGGGTTGTCTAGAGTGTTGGGCAGTTATCAAAAGTTGGGAAACTAATAACCGACGGTTCTCAAGGCTGTGCACAAAGAGATATAACCAATGTTGGGTGGGTATATTCCTTTTACTGTATCAACTAGATAAGGATAAATACAAATTTCCAACCAAAAAAAAAAGGAAAAAGATCGGGTACAGGGATATAGGCTTAAAATTTTAAATATGCTCTTGGAAGTTGGAATCCCTTTAGATTTTAGATTTAAATTACATTAAACAAGGTTCCAATATACAACTATGGTTCTCAATAGCTGGTCAAATAACCTTCATACCCTTCACTTTTATGTTTGGAAATTGGAATAGGTCTTGATTAGGCTAATTACAGTTGGTTTTGCAATGTTAAGTGGTTATAAAAAATAATGAAAACTAATAACCAATGATTCTCAGGCCTATTCTCAAAGAAACATATCCCTAGTTTTCACAAAATCAAAATAAATGGAGTTTCAATATATATGTAATCACAATTTTTTCAAAATTTGACTAACAATTTAGGTCTCCAAAAATTTAAGAATCAATCAAATAACCTTGAAAAAAATTGTTGCTTAATTATTTCATTTTTGTTGGAGCATTGATTAAGTTAATTATTGTTGTTTGGCTTAACTTGGGTTAGCTTGCAAACTTCACTTTATTTTTGAAATATTGATTAGGTTTGTTTTAACTTGGCTTGGGCTAATTTACATATTTCACTATTATTTGGAATATTGATTAAGGTTATTTGGCTTGGCTTGAGCTAATTTACATATTTCATTTTTATTTTTTGAATATGGATTAAACCAATTAAGGTTTTTAAAAACTTGGCTTGAGTTAACTTATATGTTTCAATTTTATTTACGTGTTTGGTGTTGGGTGGTTCTACCTTAAAAACATGTCTAATCCCAACAAAGAATTAATTAATTAAAATTAAATCAATTTCAAGTTTCAAAAACTTCGAGACTGAAACTTGCATATAACGGGTTTTGAGATGATTCTAAATCTAGTTCTAACTAGAGGCAGGTACCCCGGTTCCTTCCGATTTGGAATTGCTTTTTTCAAAATTTAAAATCAATAATCCAAGTACCCAGTATGAGAACCAAGACCAGAACAGGCCAAAAACCGGAACAGAACAACACTGGTTATTTACCAGTGCTTTGGCAAAGGACAATGTACAGGCTAATTGGTAGCTTTGATGCCTTGGGTGAACCAGCCCAGCACCCACATTGGTACCATGATAAAAATCCCCAAATTCATTTAAATTATTTCCAAATAGTACAAATACCCCCATTCTAAGACTAAAACAGGATCTCTAAGTTCAAATCTAACATTTTTTGGGCTTAATATGGCCACTAAGAGGCCGCACTCAAAAAGGCAAATGGTCATGCAGGTGCTGATTCTTGAGCCTGATCCTCACATCCTGTTGCAGCAATTAATGTCAAGAAAAAGTCGCTTGTGCTCACGCATTGGGCTTGCATCTTCCCTTGTGCCCCTGTTGGGCTTTGCATCTTCAAGTTTTTTGTTTTATAGTTTAAGTGTGAAGTCAATGCCAAAGACCTACCACATCCAGCCATTTCCTTCTTCTATCAACATCTTCCAAGCCATTTCCTTCAATTTCCTATGTTCACAATCTTCCAAGTTTTTTGTAGATTGCTTAGATTGTAGACCTCTTCTTTCAAGCTTCTTCAAGTTTTTCAAAAGATTTTGGGTTTTTAAGTGAAAAGGTCTTTGAAGAGTCTGGTTTTTGATACACAAAAGTTTCTTGAGCGTAGAGGTCTCTTGCACAAGAGCATGAAAGTTTCTAGAAAGCACAAGATTTGGGCATTAGTTTTCTGGTTGTGAGAGATTCAAAGTTCGAAAGATCCAAGAGCAACCTTAGTGACATGGTTTGGTAGCAAACACAAGTTCACATCTTCAACCTTTGTCAACCACTAGCACCCAAAGCATCTGAACTCAACAAAAATTTCTCCCCAACTTCAAGCAAAATCTTGAAATTTTTAAATGAGGTTTAGGGTTCAAAGATCCTAGAACCTTTTGATCTTTAGTTTTGAAAGCACCATGGTAAATAACTCTAATGAAACTGAGGTATTTTTTTATTGTTGGGGTGAAGAATTTAACTTGTGGCAATCATTCTTGTTGTCAATCTAGTCAATTGCCACATGTTACATTTAGGTGGCCCAACTTGTTCAATCCTTAGCAACCATATGGCTT
>Ga0116231_10003656_pt1 | contig 31746 bp, 16 predicted proteins | sample S1TSphgellanicum_2_FD_89695 | JGI IMG/M metagenome (GOLD analysis project Ga0116231, IMG submission 89695) | Host-associated microbial communities from peat moss isolated from Minnesota, USA - S1T2_Fd - Sphagnum magellanicum MG | ecosystem: Host-associated > Plants > Peat moss > Unclassified... | reverse complement strand
TTTTGTTTTTTTTGTTTTTTTTTTTGTTTTTATTTATTTCCTTTTTTGATTTTTTTAATTTTTTTTTTTTTGTGTAATTTTTTTTTCAAAATGTTTTTGTACATTAAAATAACTTTTTTGCACATCACTCTTGTAATGAAGACCGAGTTTTGTTCGTAGTTGTAAATGTTTGTATTAGTTTCTTTTTAAAGCATTCACACATTTCACCTTAAACGTTAGAAGAAACCATTTGTTTGCAAGACATTTTTGTTTGTTTAAGTTTTTGCATTTTCTGGCCTTGTTAAACATCATGTGAAAAATGGAAGGTTCTAAGTAGAAATGGAAATATGTGAATCCAAAAATGAAGAATGTGAAATGTTTCTAAATGCAAATGAATGGGAAAAGGAAATAATGGAGGAAAAAAAAAAAAACTCAAGTTGGCAAACTAAAAAAAAATAGAGGTTCAAAAATGATGAAAAAAAAATAAACAAAATTTGAAAATAGGAATGCTTCATGTTGGTCATTTTTCTATGTGATTGACAATGAGAAAGTGATACTAGATGCACCTCAAATCATATGTTGTATGTTGTGTTATTTCAATCATGTGCTTTCTTTCAACCCATGAATGAAATTAAGAAGGGTTGAATATTTTATTATGAAACGAGTGAAATAACATGTTTAAAAAGATATGTTAATGCAAACCTTTAAAAACTTTTGAAAAAAATTGAAGTCAATTCTACAGTGAAAGGGAGTTTTTGAAAAAAACTGAAGTCAATTCTACAATGAAAGGGAGTTTGGAAAGGAAACTTGCTAAAAAAAAAAGCAAATATATTAGATCATCCATTTTTGAATTTTTGTTTCCAAAAAACTTTTCAAAAAGGATGATGTGGAAAAACAAAAGTTTTTAGAAAATTTTGCACTTTTGGTTGGAAAAAGCCATTTGCCCTTGTAAATTGTACAAAATGTACAGCTAAAATGTTTAATCCTACATTTGTGTTAAGTCTAATTCCTTTCATGCAAAAGAGTTTCACAAAATGTTTTGTTTGGGCTTTGGCCCAATGGGCATATGTTTTGCCTCTCCTTGAAAAGTGTCATTTTGCCACTTCTAATTTTGATCTCTAAATGTTTAAGGGTGTTCATGAATTTTTTGAGATTTGATTGGAAGCCAAAACATATAATTTTTGGTTTATTTAAGTCTCTTGATACTATAAATCATGCAATGACAAAAAAACTAATTGATCTTTTGCATGGATATGACTTGAAAAATAAAATTATAAAATGTGTTAAAGATGATGGTTCAAATTTGAACACAATGACAAGTGCTCTAAAGTTCATTGTGAAATTAAACCTTTAACTTAGAAGAGAGCTTTCAAGGAACATGTTTTGGGCATGTTTTCTTCAAAGCTTGCTAATATGCCACTAGTGATGAAAAAGTTTATAAAGGTTTCAAATAGATTTCCATAAAATGTATCCAAGTAGATTTACAAAAATGCATCACTTGGCCAAAGAAATTTGGTGAAGGCCAACAAAAGTGGAACAAGACTTGTATTGAAGATGGTTTGAAGCCAAGAAAATCAACCATTCTAATAAAAACTAAATCAATTTTCTTTTCAAACACTATTTAGTTTATAATCTACAAAAGTTTTTCTATTTGTGAAATTTGTTGAACTTGATATTTTCTTACAAGTTTGCAAGTAAGATCATATTTTTCAATGAAGAATTGCAAGTTAGGACAACAATTGTTTTATGTTATAATTGCCAAACATTAGCGAGGATTACTAAATATGCACTTCCACTTCTAACTGGGGATGTCTTTCAAATCATTATTGATATTCATTCTTTAAGTGTGAATGCTTTTATGTTTAACCAATCCCATGGGCATTGATTATTTTCAAATTCCTTGTATGTAATTATTACTATGGCATTGAAACTAAAAGAAGAATTTGGAATGGCACTCTATATAACTAATTTGATGGAAGATGATATGTCTATGAATTTGGAATTGCCTATGTTTTCTTCCAATGTCAGAGAACAAGTATGTGACATTTTGGATGGTTTTTTTTTATTCCTAATGAAGTATGAAAAGAAGAAAACCCATAACATCTTATTCTTAATGTTAAACCCAAGATTTAAGAATTTTAAGTTGGTTTCATTTTTGTAAAAGTCAAGAACAAGATGTTTCTATGGTGAATGATTATGATAAATGATCTTTCTTTCCAATGTTGTTGAATTGTCACCATGTACTTCACCCTATGTTAGAATTTGAAATTGTGGTAGACGAGTTGAGTGATAAAAAATCTTGTTTTGATGTTTTTGAGACAATTGTTAAATACATTGAAATAACCAAGGAGTTGGTGAACAGAGAATTGTAGATGTTCCAAAAGTATAAGTTAATGTAAAGGACATTAAGTGAGGTGAGAAAAACATGAGTCCTTATTTCCAATTGTTATTTTTTTATATTGTTAGATCCTTGAGATTGTGAGATCTCAAATGGACATGGAAAGGATTTTTTCCTTCATTGAAATATTGAGAAACTTGAAGAGATCTAAATTATATATAGATAAATTATAAAAGTCAATATTTATAAACAATAAATGACCAAATGATCCTAATGTGGGTTGTTCTTTATCTTCTACATTGATAGAGTTGATTGAAACTCATGTTTTTTAAAAATATATATAAAGAACTAGAAAAATACGAGGTAGAGTTTGATTGAGATGAGGTTCCAAACATGTAATTTGTAAATTATAATTTCATCCCTTTGTATATAGATTTTGTAATAAAAATTTTGAACATTGTTATTTGGGTTGTGAGAAACACCTTGAATATATGCGAGATATTATTTTCTAGGATATCTAGAAGTGTGAAACTTGAATTTCAACTTTTAAAAAAAAAAGAAATTTGATACCTTTGACAAAAACTACAATTGAAAAAAATAAAAATAAAAAATCTAAGATCAAACCCAATTGTTAAAAACCAAGATGGAAGGATATCAAAAAATTGATATCCACCCAACATTGTTTTGCCCATATGAGAAAGTTGAACTTTCATAATCTCTAAAGATTGACCAAAGAGAAGCACTTGTGTAAAATATAGGCTATTTTGTGGGAGTATCCAAATTTTTTTTCAATCAAAAACAAGTTGTGGTTTGGCCAGTTAAGGTGGGCTCCTTGTGAAGGAGTTTGGGTACATATCTCTCCCCAGGATGGATGGGTACCTTGTTACCCATCCATCCATCCTACTATTCCACTAGGATGGATGGATGGATGGATGGGTACCAATAGGCTAACAAGGTAACCAACAAGTGTTAGAGAGATCCTCTCCAAGTGAGGAGAGTACTCAGATGTCAGAAGAAGTCAGACCAGTGATGAGAGAAATCAGCATAGTCTCTGCCAACTCTGGCTCATCACACACAAACATTTAAAAGAAAGTACTCCTCCTCTCTTGTCTTGAATGGATTGTACCTTTTTACCCACTTTGCCTGCAAATGATTTTCTTCCCTTCCTCTTTTTTGCATGCAAGAAACTCTCACTCCTCTCCTCTCCTCTCCTCTCTCAGAACCTCTTTTTCAGTGCTCTTGCACCTTTTTTTTTTCTTCCATTCAACAACAACACCTCCTCCTTGCTTTGAGTAAAGACATCATGATTTATTTATATCAGCCCTTCTTCCTTGGCTTGGAAAAGGATCATGAGCCACCAAATTAATAAGAGTGGGTAAAGCCCTCTCTCAATAGCCACAGGCTTTACCATAACAAGGGCCCGTGTTAGGCGGTGGAGCACAGTACCCTCTTGGCCCGATTGCAATAAAGCCCGTTGCCAAGGGCTTTACTGAGCCAAAAGACCTGCTCCATTATTTTTTCTCATTACTCCTGGCAGGTGCCCTCTGGGTATCAATCACATCATGATAAGGAAAAAGTGACGATCTAGTGAGCATGTCGTTTTTGAAACAATCGTTACAACACAAGGTGTCCTCATACACCAAGTGATTTCACTGGATTTTGAATGAATTCACTAGTTGTAATGAACAAGGACCAATGAAAAAACACTGAATTCACTGGTCTAATGAATGGGGACTAATGAACTACACCCACATTTTGTAATAGTGAACCCACCACCCAAAAACCAGAGGAAAGATATATTGGGTAAGGTGCCTTCTGATTACATACACTCCAAAAAAAATCTTTGTAGAAAAACTTGGCTCAGTTTCTGATAGGTATACATACAAGGTTGCTGAAGTTAAGATTTCAAATTTAATTAATTATTGGGCAATTTGTTGCAGAAATGGTGAAGGTGTTATTACATCTTCTTTGAAAAACCTGCAGAAAAGCTCCCACCCAAACCTTGGAAGGAAAAGGCAAACAAAAAGAAGAGGAAAAAGTTTGTACCTGCAATGAAAGGAAATGAAAGGCAAAGGAAAAGACACCCGAAAAAGGAGCCAGAAAGGATGATTAGTGCAGGTGGTGTGATGAATGAATAAATGAATGAATGAATGTCACCCAGACAAAAAAAAAGATCAGTAGTGCAAAGGCATTGTCATTCATTTCTTATAACATGCTTTTAATATGTTCCATGATTGTAACAAGCCCAAACAAACCCATCTTTTGTGTGTGTGAAATGAAAGAAGAGGGAATTATGTATGATGACCTGGGTCTCTTGTTGTATTCTGGAGTTTGCTTGTCAGTATTCCTTTTTTTCTATTGCATCCAGGGAGGGATTCAGTACCACCACCATCATGAGTGACACTGTCTTTTTTTCTATCCTGAATTCCTCAGAGTTCCCATGTCAGGGAAAAAGTGAGAGAGAGCATCTGCTCCTTTTCATCCTCAGGAAGGATACAAAATTACATGCAACTCATTGCTCACTTCCATGGACAACATTATTCATCTCTACTCTCTTATTGATTTGTACACATGAATGAGGAGGGGGGTGTTAAAGATGGAATCATTCCACTCCCTCGCCCCATCTCTCATAACATGGGTTTTTTTTCTTTTTTTTTCTTCGGGATATAAATTTTTTAAAGAAATTTAACAAAAAAAATAGCAAAACTAATCGAATTGACACTCAATTTCTTTGTCAAAAAATGGCGAAATTTCTCTAGGAAAAAAAAAATCATTTCTAGAGAGATGAATAACAATGGGTAATTGTCTATCCATATTTGGAAGTATGCACTATGAACCCAACAACCTCTAGGGTTGGGAATTGTAGTCACCTTGTAAGTGGTTGTGGGTTCATTCACCACAACATATGCTAAATTTCACCTAGTACGATTAGCATAGTTTAGAGTTGAGATCATTGGGTTAACTAATCACCAAAAACCATGATATTGTCAAATCTCATGTAGGGTTTGGGCAATCGTGCTGCACCTTCACAACAATAAAAACATGATCACCTTACCAAAACAAATGACAACACTCAAAGAGTCAAAAATTAACTAGAAATAAGATCAAGGAATAAAAAGGAATTTGAAATGTCTCATGTCAAGAGGAAGGTATATATATATTGAAAAGGGAATCCCCTAGCTTAAGGACAAGCTTGGGCATCCCAATTTGGGTAATGATACAAGTTATGCTAAGTATCCAAAAGAAGTGCTAAGGAATTCAATTTAAAGACCCATTGCATCTAATATTATGTTTTGTTCAAAGTTAAGAACTTTTGAAATTACATAACTATTATGTGAAATAATGTCCATTTTGCAACAGACTCCTTAATTACACAAATATAGACTTATTGCTGTTGAAAAGTTGAATATCAGAATCATCATGTGATTTTATCATGATAGTCATTTTGGTAAACTTTATTATGCCTAGCACCTCAACAAACTATCACATAGACCATTTTAATTCAATCGACACCAAGTATTTGTGCAAAGTTTCATGGGCCAAAATAGAAGGAAGTTTTCTAAGGAGGAAGTACAAAATTCATCTAAGTTGAATGTCATTAGAAAAAGAGTTTATGGGAGTCACTAGTACTTGGGTGCGTACCAATTTCAATTACAACTTCACCTTGAACAACCTTTTTAATGAAAATGGATGTTCAAAGTTGATATATATGTAGGTTTACATGGAATCAATGTCATCATGTGAGTTGGGGTTGCAAACAACAATCTTTGAAATAAACATTTCATTTGCATATGTGTGAAAGCTTGTGGTGCAATGCATGAATGTGTTCCATCTTTTGATACAACTTTAGCAATGGATTATATAACTCCTTGACATCAAGTTGCATCCAAGTTGCAATCAAGTGTAAATACTGGGACATAAATTTTATTAGTTATTTTTTTATAGAGTTGTGTAAATTTAATTTATCATGCATAATTCATAATATAAAATGATAGTTATTTCCTATGTGTTTGTGTCATGTTCTTTTGATAGCCCACTATGACGGAATTCATTTGTACGAAAAAAAATTTAAAGGAAATTTTATGAATCATAGTGCGGTGGATTTGATTGGGTCCAAATTGTATATTTTAAGGTCAAGACTAGTGTTATGTGGTTTTTCCTTTTTGAAAGAACCTCGAGTCTTAGTTTTCACCTTGGCAACACATTACATAGGAAGTCGGTCATTTATATATGTAGATAGGTGAGAAAAAAGGCAACTACCAAAGTTGACAAGCTTTGCATTTTTAATTGGGTTTTAATTTAGACATGAATCCGAATCAAACATGGCCAAAAAATCAAACCTTACAGGTTTCATTTTTAAAGAATTTTAAATAAATTTAGCAATTTTAATTTTTTTCTCAAAATTAGTGAATTCAGACCATTTTTCCCATGAAAAATCCTTTGTATTGGTTGAAATCACATTTTTCAAGTCAATTTTTTGTGAAAATTTGTCAATAAGAAAACCACTAATATTAAAAATTAAAAATGTGTAAAATATTTTATAAGTACCATATTTTAGACCGCTACAATTTTAGATTTCATCAATCTCATCCATTTTGTGTTTTTACATAATCAAATAAGAATATGTAAAGGAATACAAAAAAAAGTGACATCGAGACAATACTTTGGTACTCCTTAAAGAATTTGGACTTTACTATTAATGTAAAAATCATGGTTTTGTAATTGTGTAGCACTATTGAAATTCAATATTTATTCGGTCAATAAAGGAGTTGATGAAGGTTTGAATGTAACAACTTGGTGGTTCACTTCTTGGTGTGCAATGCATACCTTGTTTGGTTTGATTTGTGAATCCAAAAACATCATTAAATTATTTTTTAAATCCCATGAAAACAAACCAAGCGTTTATTATTTATAATGACTTTGTGATTCTAGACATGATTTTCATCGTCAAAAGTGTCATCTTGTATTGAAATATTTGTTAATATGTTTAAATCCTAGCCTTGAACTTTAATATATAACATTTGCATTGGAAACACTAAAATCATTTTAAAATATTAACATGTTGTGATGTTTTTTATATTGTTCCATATGTTGTTCCTTATTGCTTTTTGAAACATGTTGGAAAACATTTTGGGAACATTGGATACCAATTGCAAAGTTAATGAAAATTAATGGGAACACCATGGGAACTTGGTGAAAACACTTTGAAAACAACACGAAATTCAAAAATCTCTAAATGGCTTAAAAACTAACTTTGAAACCATCCCTAAAAATACATTAAAATTTACCTTAACCAAAATTGAAGTTTTTATGAAGGTTGTACATGTCAAACCTGGAAACCCTTGGTTAAAAAAATATTTTAGACCTGGACCCAAATGGCTCGTGTAAAAACCAAGAATTGACCAACAGTGGTCATTACCAAGTAAATAGATGATTTGTGCATATTCACAAGGGGTTGCTTTTCCTACCTATTTTTTACTAAGTAGAATAGTGCCTTCAAGGCATGTTATCTATTACATTAAAGTCTAGGTTGGCAGATTATGTGATTTTCTTGATCATATTATATGACATAATCTACCGGTGATAATCATACATTTCAAATTGTAGCCAAAATGTGTTTATTGAACACGATTCTTTAAAAAATCATTCAAATTGGCCACCTTAGACCACACAATCATGAAATGACCTAACCCTGCTCATTATGTTGATTATGTCACCCAACTCATCTTAACATTTGACATGTTAGACAACATAATGAGCAAGGAATGTAATGTTACACATTATCATAACACGTGTGATGGCTTAATGGTAAGGGTGTTTGTTCCATCCTAAAGGTTAAAGGATCAAACTTCCCAAATGGTGTGTTTGTGACCAATGATCTATTCCAAGGTGTGTTAAAAGCTTTGGAGGTTCCATTGTCAACCTGTAAAGCTCTTCACAAGTCTCTCCCATGTGTATCAACTTGTTTGTAAGTGGCAAAAAATTTGCTAAAAAGGTAAAATTAAAAATTTTAACAATTGAAAAAGAAAATGATTTTTTTGTAGGTTTGCAATTCCCAGGGAAAATAGTAAAAAGAAGCCAGATTTCTATATTTGGGTTTTCTATTTGTAGCCAAAAATATACAAAGGGATGATTAAAGTTTTGTATTTCTGGCTAAATCTTCTTAGGTGTGATCGCCACTTTTAGTACATCTTTTTCCTATGGATGGTCGCCACTTCGGCTACAAACAAAATTTCCTGCAAAAAAAGGCCCACTCAAGTGTATATTGGGAGCAAAGTCCGGGGACAAGAATTTTTGTGCCCCAGATAAGATACCGGTGCTGCCTGAAAAGGTGCCCGCCGAAAAGTAACCTGATGGAACAGGATAAGACGACAGATAGGTAGCTGCCCGAGGTGGACCAAAAAAGTTCCTGCCCCGCGGGGCCGGGGGGACCAAATTTTGGTCTCGACGACCGCGACAGTAGAATCCTTGGAACGGTCTTCTGGAATATTCAGCACGTGGCTCCTACTCGTCAGCTTTCAACTTTACTGCCTGGAAACAGATTTACTTTCTTGGAAAAAAGTTTTGTTACCAGTAGTGGTTTTTCTTTTTTACCTTTCCCCGCCCCCGGCGCCCCTCCCCCCCCCTCCCTCAATTTTGTGATGTAGCCAAAAGTGACTCTGATCCATAGCAAGATTTGGCTAAAAAGTGGCTATGATCCATAACAAGATTTAGCCAAAATTTGCACCAATACAAATATGAAAATGAAAATTTTAAAATATCCTTCTATATTTTTGGCTACCTACTTGAACCATGTATTTTAAAATCTATTGGTTTTCTTAAAATTTGGTTGAATTCTTGGCTATTGAAAAAACTTGAAAACCACTTATTTTAAGCACTTTTATTTCTTTATGTAGTTTTTTGGCTTTATATATAGCCAGCAAAAAAAAGAAAAAGACTGGGACTTACCAGCCTTCCAGAATCCCATCCCAACCCGCCACTTTTCTCCATTTATAAAATGCATATTTTTCCTGAGGTTTGTAATTCCAACCCAGGGATTTTTTTTTTCCTTTCAATTTTTTGATATTAAAAAAAATTCACAATTTTCTCCAAAAAAAAAAAGAAGAATTTTTTTCAAGTTTAGACCACAAAAATAAAAAACTTCCAAAACTTTTCCAATTTTCTTGTCAAATTCTCCCTCAAAAAAAGTGTTGGGTGGTTCTCATTTTTTATTATTATTATTGTTTTAGAGAATTGTTAGTTCTGATTCCTGAACAAAAACATTTTCTCAAATTTTCATGGCACCCTAGTTTTTAATTTAATCTGGTTTTTCACTTTTTTGGGACTTGAATCCTTAGAAAACTCCTTAGAGGAAGATTAATGTTCTAATTAAAAAAAACAAACTTATCACATGCATCATTTAATAATTTTTTTGATTTAAATTCATTTACATCAATGGCTTTAAATAGATTTTAAATAATTCTAGTGACAATGTTTCATCAAAACTGGTTTATGTAGGATGGATATTTTGGTGATCGTTGCTTCAATAATTCTGGAGTTATTTCGAATTATAATTCGTCAAAAATCAAATTCTATTTTGGAATTGTTTTTTTTTTTTTTTTTTGGGTCTGTTTGTATTTTGTTGTAAACTTTTTTAATGAATCAAACTTTCATTAACATTTTGCCTATCAAATCAAGAATTTAAAAACATATTAATGGAACAAAATGACATATAATAAAATTTATGAAATTTTATTTTTTGAAGAAACAAAATTAATTACAACAAAATTATTAAATTCACACAAATTAATTTAATCATTGTCATTCGTAGTGCGAAGCAATGTGGAGCCCAAATTTAATTATGCATTAAAGATTGTAGATTAGTGGTAAAACATTCTTCAAAACCACAAAGGACTCGAGTTCAAATCTTACTACTGCTTCCTATTAAGCATAAGTACCTATTGTAATCTTCCAAATGTGTAAGTATCAAATTTAAACTTATATGATACCTTGCTAATTCTCAAAGAGATGATTCTCATTTAAAGTGAGAATTGAACCAAATGTTGAAAGCCAACCCCTCTAAGTGATACTCATCCAACACCTCTTTCTCGTTGTCCCGAGCAACCAAAGTACACTTAAGTCACAACATAATTATCATCAAGTTTTTCCATTTTCCAGTTTTATGAGGTGGCATCGATTTGGCCAAAATTGCTAGGAAGCTTTAGCATTTATAAGCTACATGGTTTTTCCAAAAACACAATTGAAACTGTAAAACAATGGCAAAATATCACGCCCAAAATCAAAAGTTGTATGTAAAAAAGAAAAATAAAACTTTTTCTTTTTCAGTGGCATTTTTTAAAAATAAAAATAAAAATCTTCTTAAAAAAATCTTTTCCATTTTTTTTTAAAGAGACGAAGAGCCCACAACAGCATATTCATATTTTAATTTTACTTGTGGCAACAGTGCGAAAATTAGCCACTAAAAGTTAAAAGTTAAATTTTTTTTTAAAAAATTTATAAAATTTATAAATAAAAATTAAAAAAAAACCCCCACATTGAACAACAAGGCAATACTTTTTGGGAAAAATACAAAGATTCTTACCTGACCCATATCCATAGAATGATGAAGAAGAAGAAGAAGAAGAAGAAGAGGGAGAGAGAAGAAGAGTCTGGAAGCAACCTTCTAGAGGAAACAAAACAATCATGCAACAACAACCAACAAACTTTTCAGGCAAACACCTTTTTAACAGAACAGAACACAAAAGGGTCTTTGGATTGCTGGACTTTTGCTGCTCTGTGTGTGTGATTAGGTAGGTTGTTCTTTAGGAAGAACTATTAGTCCAGGCCAAAAATAGTGGCAGCCAATTTTTAGGAATAAATATCTATAGCACATAAGTACCTATTTACAATTTATTTATTGATTTTTAGGGTTAGGTTAAAGGCAAAGGATTCCAACCTTACTTCATTTTAAAATGTGGCACCTGAATCTCTGGTTAGTTTCAGTTCCTGGTCTGATGTCTGATCCAAGTAAAAGTTGAGCTCCAGAGTTGGGCTGGTGAGGTGATTAGTTAGGTTTAGGGTTTGCGGTTTACGGTTTGTAAATTTTTTTTTCTTTTTTGCACCTGGCCTACAACTGATCAGCCCATGGGTTTAGGGTTTAGGGTTAGGGTTTAGGGTTTTTTATTTTTATTTCTTTTCCTTGACAGAGAAGGAAAGGAAAGGAGCTTTTTGTTTTTGTCATCCTATGGAATCATGCAACTGTGACACGTGGCCTTTTGTGGAGCAGAGTAGATGGTATAGATGAAGTGTACATCCCCTTGGATGCTAAATTTACAGCTGGGACAAAAAAGTGAGGAAGTAGGTAGTAGTGTGAAGGGGGGATTAGCAAGTAATTTCTGAGCTAGAGCTTGGCACCTAGTAGTATTGCCAGATTCCCCCATCCATGGCTATTGTAAACTAAAAGCAGGAATCGCCACCAGGTGTTAAGTGCACATTGGTTGTTGTTGGAAAGTAGAATGGGTTTTTAGGGTTTTTGACTAGTTTGGGGGTTTTTTCATCACTTTTTTGGCATCTTATGCTTACTAAATGAATTCACACCATGCAGGGGAAAAAGCCTTTGATGACCAACTTAAGCTAAACCCCCTTGACCTCTCCAAGTTGAATGTCTAATGAAAACCAGCTGGCCAAGCTTAATTTAATGCCCAGAAATGAAAGAAAGAGAGCACAAAAGGGAAGGAAAAAGGAAAGGGCGAGAATCCCACCCACTTGGGCCATTTTCCCAACATCCAAACCTTTCTTACTCAATCACTAGCATTTTCAGTCTTAGCCAATGGGAAGATGGGGTGAGGGAGAGGGGGGAGGGGGGGTTCCAAACATAGTATTGTGTGATTGGAAGAGTCAAGTAGTTGAAATAAATTAGATTTTTAAAAAATTGATGGTAGATTGGTGACCACCAGGTTTTTTTGAATTAAAAAATAGAAATTATTATTTTATGGATTTTTTTTAGAATAATAGAAAAATTAGTCTAATTTTACACTAGGAAAAAAAAAATCTCAAATTTTTGATCAAAATAGCGACAAATTTTGTCCCAAGAAAACACTTGGTGAGAACCTTTTTTCTTTTTTTTAAAAAATTTATAAGAAACCCTGGGAATTTGGTAACATGCTCAATAGGTAGATTAATCCCAGGTAGCCATTTTTTCTTTATTTATTTATTTATTTATGGAAAGGGCTTCTAGATGACACGCTCTTATCCTTCTCAGGATGGGGGGAGAGAAAAAAACAAAATAGCTACACACCAAAACCAAACTGGGGAAAGATCTATTGTGGGGTAGCCTACTACTATGAATGAATCCTGGAGCAGTTGGTTGAATTAGTTGGAGCTCCTTTGGGGCCAAGGTAAACAACAACAACACCAACAACAAGTGGCATAATGAGAACTCCCCTGAAGAGTCCTAAATCCAGGAAATTGTGGATAAAGTTGGCTACCCAATTCAGGAAGGTGGAGGAGGTGTGTGTTGCACATGTGACTTTTCACCCATGAATAGCAACAAAAGGATGTCGTCAGGCATGCAACAAACTCCCCCACTTGTGGCTCTTGCATTGCTTCCCATAGTGCAAGTCTTGGAGTGGGGCTCTCCCCCCACATGCATTCTCCTTTCTTACCCACGCGGCGCATTTTCGTTGATCAGATTCACATCCAGATCAGCAAATCCCCCTTTTCACAGTTTCAAACCTAAGTTAGGTATCTTTAAAAGAGCATCTCCAGCGGTGCTCAGTATGTTGTCATCTGATCTGCAAAAATATTTTTCACATCCAAGTTTAGTTATTTACTTTTTTTTTTGTTTCCCGGCAACCCCACCCAAAAAACTACTGAAACTCCAACACTCCAAACAGATGGAGGACTACTAATAGCAAACCACCTGGACCAATCATTGTGATTGGCAAATCAGAAACACTGAACAGCAGTCAAATCATATTTATTACATTATTTTTTGCAAAGGAAGGGGCTTTTACCCGCCACTACAAACTTAGCGAGTAAGTTTGCCCGAGTTAAAACCATTTCCTGAGCCAAACCAGCATATTTTGACTTCTCTTCATCGAATTTTACTGTTTAGGATCACATACATACTCAGTACCGCTGGAGATGCTCTTATCATTTGCCCGGTATCTCATCAATGGGATCGAGCATTTGACTTAGTGTGTTTTCTTCACCACACACATACATAACAAGGGGTGTGTCACACGGGCGCCTTGCCATTTATATTTTAAAATATCTTGAGGCAAAAGAAAAATTATGGAAACTCAAATATTTCACCATGAAAAAATATAATCTGCAAAAAAATCCTCCAAAAGAAACCAAAATAAATCCTTCAAGGTATTATAATTCTATTAACTACTCTCAAGTTTCAACAACACAAGCCAAAATATCATCTTTCAAAAAACCTCATAAAAAAAAAATTAACCTATTACCTAGGAGCCAAAATCCCTTAATAGCTACTATACTCTATAAGGAATCTAAACACAATATCCTTGCCTTGGTAGGCAAGGCCAATAAAAGCGTCCCTACCTGCTCAATATGTGACCACCTGCAAAAATAGTTCTCACATCCAATTTTAGTTATCTACTTTTTGGGCGCCCCCACCCATAAAACTAATCTGCAGAAATGCTGGGATGCTGGGCCAAAATCATTTTGCTGTGCCAAACCAGCATGTTTTCCACTTTTCTTCATCCCATTTTCATGTGCAAGGTCCCATACTGAGCACCACTGGGGATGTGAGTAGGTCCAGTCACACTCCCTATTCTGATGCCTTTACCAGGGTTTAACACATCCACCATAACCTGGATTCACACCAAAGGATAGAAGTAGGAGATTTTTCAGTGGGATTTTTCAGTGTTGGGCGGTTCTTAGTGTGAGAGACAGACACCCACAGGTTCTCAAAAAAATTTAAAAACCCATTTTGGTATATAATTGTGGTTCTCAAAAAGTATATAGAGTCAAAGAACTGGCCAGAGAACCATTCGTGCTTCTTCGTCGGTTCTTTAAAGGTTTAGGGTTGAGGTTTTTGAAATGATTGAAACCCGTAGGTCTTTGATTCTGAACTGGAACTGGCAATTCTTTAAAAATCCAAAGAACTACCCAACAACACGGGATTTTATTTATTTATTTATTTATTTATAAAAACATTTAATCCTTGGTCTCTTGGTTGGGCCGTTAAAATGATTAGAGTTTAATTTAACCTTACATTGAGTGGTTCAGATCTAGCTGGTGGAAAATTTAGATGACACCCAAATCATAGATTGGGGAATACTTCAATCTTTGGAAATTAAGGGGTCAAACTAACGTCCTTATTCCACCCTAATTTGAAGTCCAATCAAATTTTCCTTTGAGGGCCTCTTGGAGGGCACTCTATTTTCTACATATTTACAGGTTCAAAGTGAGTTTAACACTATTTGAATTCTATATTTCAATTGAAATATGTTGTTGTACAGGCCATTTTACTCTTGTGGGTTGGTTTAGAGTTTAGACCTCTGCAATATATATGTCCAAACCAGTGTTGGGTGATTCTAACCCAACACTGATCCAAACCCATTGTAATGAAGTGGCTATCCAGATCTCTTTGCATGTATGGTTTAGCCAATTTTGAACAAATTCCCCATAACATTCATTAATGCATGTCAAAATCATATTTTGGACCGAAAAATCAAAATTTGCTAGAAATAAAACTTGGAATATGACATTTAAATGACAATTTCTTAATCTTTGCTCCATTTCACCTACCTTATATACATAACATTGGATTTGTCTTTCTAGTTACTTTCACGTGTACCATTTGACCCACTAGCAAAAGATTCAATGTGTTCTAAAACAACACTCCAAAAGAAGAGGGGAAACAATTAATGAAACCATCCATGGGCAATTTATTTTTAACAATCTTAATTAAAATCATTGAAAAAATGATCCAAAAAATATGTAAGGGATAAAGGCGATTGTCAAAATGATATAAATAGTATACATATGAACAAAAATTAAATAATTCTGACCACAAAGATTTGAAATTAATGTATTGTCTTTACTTTTGAAATTAAATAAATGTAACATCAAAATTATCAAATCAAGAATGTGGAACTAAAAAAATTATTTTTAAATGATACAAATTCACATGTACAATTATTTCAATTAACTAATATTTAGTTTCACATGTCTTTATTTCTATAATTTAAATTTGAATTTTTAAAAAAAGACTGTAAAAATTAATAGTTGAAATGCACTTGACATTAAAAAACTAAATGTAATTTTGAAATGAAACATAAATGAAATTACATGGTTAATTTGTAATTACATAATTGCAAATGTGAAATTAATTTCATTTGAAATTGATCTTTGAAAACTACTTTTTGATTTTATTTACACACTTCATTGAATATGTGTAAAAGAGGAATATATATATATATATATATATATATAGATATAGATATATATGTTTGAAATGGATGTGTTTGTAATTATGTGTTAACATGATTTGTCACAAATTGAACTTTGTGGTGGGTTGGTTAAAGACTTGGTTTACAACTATGAGAATGGGTGAGAAATGGGGGTTCATTTTTTCTTGTGACAACTTATTTTTTGACTTTGTGACAATTGACTACATAGTTGAATTGGACATCTCTCACCTTCTCAACTATTATAATGACCACATGAGACTTGTTGCATTAGATATGACATATACACAAGTATGTCCATTGGCCAATAGTTTTCATGACTACTATTTTTTTATTCATTTCAATTTGAAAAATAATAATAATTTTTTTTTAAATCATTTAAAAATTACAATCCTAAAAGTTGTTGTGTGGACTTAGTTGTAACTTTCATGTCTAATTTGATTTTTTTAGTCACATAAACAATTACAAAATCAATTATGGATGTAATCATACATAGGTCCATGTTAAACATGTGATATAACACCAATATGACATGTGATGTTAAATACTACTAATAGAATTAATGTGGATGTTTATGTGGTGTGACACATCAAGTTAAGGGTAATAATGAAAATAATTAACATTTTATTTTTAAAAATGTAGATTTACTTAACTAAAATGGGAATGTCATGTAATTCATCTAACAAAAGGGGCATAAAAGTTAGTGGTATGTACTAGTTTTGTATAGTTAAGTTACTTTCCTTAAACAACTCCTAGGGCTGGTTTTCACACTAGTTTCCAACTTGAAATTTTTTTTTAATGTATTTTTGTGATACCAACTAAGGTTTCAAATTTCCCAACAAAATTATAAACCAATTTTCAAGTAGGCTAGTTCTCACATTTTTCATAACAATCAATTATTATAAATTAATTTTCTTAAATACCGTTTGATTTTTTTAATTAAAAACTTTTAATTCATTAATTTTTCAATAGATGTGTGTGTTATCTCATTTATTAATATGAAAGAATGGATATTCAAGATGCATTGTAGAATTATTCTTCAACACAAGGTAAATGACATTTCTAGATTTGTCAAGTGGTATCAAGGGTAGAAATCCCTACTAATTTTCAAGTTTGTAATGGAATGCAATCTCAAGGCTAATTCCCAAAAAGAAATGGGATGGGACCTCTAAGATGGGACTTAGACAAATTTATAAATGGGAGTTCAAGGTAAGATTGTCTTACACAAACCAGGAAAAAGGGTGGTTAATGCAAAGTTGGAGCTAAAATGTTTCATGGATGAACCACAAGTCAAATTCACAAAACACACCATGCCATAGACCTGAAAAAATGCCGCCATCTTTTATCTTATAGTCTATTTTGTGGTGAATAGCTACATCAAAGTGGCAAAAAGCCTCAAGACTACTAGAAAAGAGTTTTGAAAATTCTTGATTTTGCCAAATTAATAGTCCTACAACTTTGCAAGGTCATAATTATTACATACAAGCTTTGATTGAGGAGCTTTAAAAGGAATTGTTGTAACCTTTGCAGAGACCCTTCCAATGCAATATTAGATGTTTAATTTGAAGGTCATTTGACATGTGTTTCCTTGAATTTAATGGTTCTTGGAATCAAATTACTAGGTTGAAGGTTTGATGTTTGACCATTCTTTTGGTCATAATTCCTAGTTCACAACTCCACATGGAGAACTTGAATCAACTTTCAATATTTATATTTCAAACTTTCCAATGGTATGTTTGGGGCCCAATTTGAATCACATTTCCTACTTGCATTTTCATCCCAAACATTCTAGGTTGCTTTCAAACTATAATTCCCAAAGTGCTTCTCATTTAAAGTGTTTAGGATTCACTTCCTTGCATTTTCCCACACTTGTGCAAGTGTTTTTAAATATTGGGACATTCAATTTTCTAGCCCATTCTCATTTTTATGCTTTAACTTTGGTGATGAGCCCAAGGCTAGGGTCATAATAGTAAGAAAAGGATAAAACGAAAAGGAAAACGAAGAAAAAAAGTAGTTTACAATACACCCTAAACCTTAAACACCCACCAATCTAAAACCATCCACATAAACCCCCTAAACACAATAATTGCCCACTTGGCATGGCCTTTAAATCATTGATAAAGGGGTGTGAGTGAAGATGCTCTAATTATCATGGGATTTGGCCATAACATAAGTGAAAAATGGACCTATATGTGAAGCGAAATGGACTTTGGTATATAATGACTAAAATGGTACATAATGGAATTTGACATTCAAATTATGCAATTTTGAATCTCTATGATAAGCATGTGGATAATTACATATGATGTTAATTAATTTGATCATAATTATACATGTCAAATTATATTCCATTAATATATTTTCAAAGCTCTTTGATGTCACACCCTTATATTTTCTCGTCCTCTTATACTGCCATGCACCTTTTTAGTAAGGAAAAAAAGAAGAAAACTAGGTAAGGGTGAAAGCACAATTAGGTGGTTTGTTTGGATTATTAAAGTTGTAATTTTTCGGATTGTACATGAACATAAAATGTAAAATCATATTCAACATTAACATGTCATGAATGTCTTTAACAGATATGTTGTCATCCAAAAATGTCATTGTTGAAATTAGTAATGCATAAATATTCATAATTTCGTAAGTTGAAAAACATTCTACTCATTTTTGGAGACAAAGAAATGATTAAATTACTTTTGCATTCAAGACATTTTACCATGTTCAAAAGTTTAGAATTAGAAGACGGGTAACATCTTATATATTTTGATAGTATGGGTGGCACAAGATGCTCAACTCAATATTTTGTGAAGAAGGTAACATTTGACATAGTTTCTACATGACATCTTCACCTCAACATTTGTGAAGGCAATATTTGACAACTCGGAGTGCAACTTATAATGAGTATAGGTCATATGCTCAAAGCAACAATCATAAAATTTGTAAGAACTTGTGTGATCCCAAGGTTAGATGAAGAGCTCCGAGTTAACTTGCTTTTATGATCTACATTCTCTCACCTTTTGATTGTCAATTTCAATAGGTACTCATAATCCCTTTGATGAAGAATAAGTACCCATTGTACAGAACTTTAGGTCATTTTACATACCAGAATTGGATTGGGTCGATTCTGAGTTCAGAATCGGTCATCCCTGCCCTCTCTGTTTGGCTGACCTCGAAACCCTAATTTGCTCTTCCAGGCTCCTCCGGATTTTGCATCTTTCACAAGAGCTTTTTATGTGCTTGCTTCAGTTGAAGCTTTGGCATGGACAATGCATTGACAGGTTCGTCTTACGGGCATGCATTTGTGGAGTATGACTCTGATAAAGAGATGTTACATGCTTATGAGGTACTTTTTTTCTCCATTGAAGCACGCTGATAAATTGCTTAGAAAATCACATTTAGTTTTTCCCAATGTCTGCAGTTCTTGTGCAAACATAAAAGTGGGTGGTGATGGTATTCTGACATGCACTGGGGATGGATGCAGAGAGCATAGATCTAGGGTTTGGTATTTTCTTGGTAGGTGGTCACCAGACTAATGCCTGGTTGGATCCTTTGCAGAGTTGATAAGAACAGTCTGATATTCTGGAACCTCAAGAGAGTGATACAGCAAGGATTTTGAGCCTAATATGTGCATTTGAATGGAGTTTTATCCGGGTTTTTGTCTACATTGCATTTTTAGTGATGCTTTTTGAACCCAAGGATTATTGAGATCTATCTACACCTGAGGTTTAAATGTTTGCTGATGTCTTTCTAGCATCCCAGTCCATTTGGATGTCTTTTTTACAGTGAAGATGGGGCTGTTTGCAGTGTTAATTGCCAGTCACTGACATACCTTACAAAATTCTGGAGATATATGTGGATGCTTTTTTCAGGGGAAGATGGAGGCCTTGGTGTGAAGAAAACAACCAGGGCAACTCAGACTTGGGTTGAGAATGTCCATGCCGGGCATGTCTGTAAGTGTCTTCTTTTCACTCTGCTCACTTGTTAGTCTGTGAACCTTATATACTTGGGGGCTAGAGGGGGCAAAGTCTTTCACATCAGCTAATAGGCCTTGACATAAGAGCTGTGGATATGGAAGGATTGCTTGCAATGGAGGAAGTATAATATGTGAATCACTGAGGTCCAAAAAATAGGTAGTGGGATGCACTTGTTGAAGGATGTCTGATTTGGAGTCAGGCTGCAATCTATTGGCTACCCTAGGATCAACCTAGACTTCAATACCCACTGAAAGTAAAAAATGAAAAGGGACAGGACAGAACAGGCATTTTTGTTTTAGCAATGTGGACTGGTGCAGGCAGCCCATACTTGGTGATAATTTACAAAAACTGGGAATACCGCCTCCTCCTGATAGCCACTACATGATATGCTGTAAGGTATGCCTATGTTAAGATTTTCTGTTTTCTTGTTGTGCGGCATGAATGCAATTTGGTCAAAGACCTTTAGACATTCAGTTTTAATGGATGTAAAGCAAGGATGGAAGTTCAGGAAGGGCCATAAAGAAAGACTTTTATAGTCGAGTATCTGACATGGTGAGGATGTTGCATGGGTTCCTCATCCACCATGACAGAGATGTGGATGATGGAGAGTGAGGTTAATTGTCCAAAATGCATGGAACAAAGCTTGGCTCAAAGGATGGAGTGGCAAGCCATGACAAGCACCACAAGCCTGCATTTTTTTTTTCAGGGTGGTTGTTATCAACAAGGACATTAGTGATGGGTTTGAGAGGGAAATGAATGTCAAAGGGGCCTAGTTGTACATAAAGAGAAATAGGAGATTGACCATTTGAGTCAAGAGAGGCATCAGGTGATAGGAGAGAGTGGGCTTGGGATGCTGATCGAGAAAGTGACAGTGGAGATTGTGCTGGAAAGAATTGGAGAGAGATCCACATAAGCAACATGCTAGTATAGAGAGGACTGGGATGAACATGTTATGATCAGGAGTTTGAACATCACACGGAAGATGAGGAACAAGGTGAAAGTAGTAAAGGACCATCATGTTATTTTGATCCACAAAACCAAAATTTGAAAGAAAAAAGAAATATGACTTGTATTTCCAGGATTGTGGCTGGAGCCTAAGACATCAAGAGAATTTCTAGATCACAGCAGGGAACATGTCAGAGTCACAGTTATGGATAGAAGCCATACTGGTCACACACCCAACAGTCAAAAGAAATGAGGAATCTTCAGTGTCTGAACTGATAAGTGTAGAACTGGTTTTGGTTCATCCATGCCTATCAATCAATTAGAAACAGAGACTGTTGAAGGCAAAGATGAAGAATTGAGTTTCCAGGTGAGGCAAGCTCTGGCAAAGATTACCAAGATGAGGAGTTGAAGAGAGTAGTGGAATCACCCTGGTCTATGGTTGGTAAAGAAAACAGAAAATGTAGGGAGCATTCTTCTGATTTTAGAGATGGTTCCAGTGACGGAATTTATCCTGATTGGAAGCCAAATCACCTTGAAAATAATGGGAATGAAACTGCTTCATATGGAGATGTAGACATAATGTGAACATAGGACTTCCTGAGAGATTTTTGAAGAGAAATAGGGCCACAGGAAGGAAGCAAGTATAGGGAAAATGGTCATTTTATGTCTAATTGCATAGTGCTCTTGTCATTAGTATTGTCCCAAGTTGACAGAGGCTCCTTCCTGACTTGGATGTCACATGTTATTCAAATTTTGCAGACATTTTAGAACTTGTGTTTTGATGAAAACCAATAAAGAAATGAGCATTGTCTGAGAAGTCCTTGGATCTAACTGCTTGTGATGCACAAGTTTGTTGTTTCAACTCTAGGCTCATGCAATTAGAGGTTCATGCCTTTTGATCCAGTTTTATCACCTTCTTTCTTTCTAGAGCCCAAAACTTTCCTTGGTTCTAGATCTTCTCTCACTATCATTCTTTTCAAACACAAGTTTTTATGCAAAAGTTTAGAAGCACAATCTTCCATTTATGATTTGTGGAGATTCTTCTCACAAAATTCATCTTGCTTGAGCATCATGTTTGCCAACAACACAATAGACTTCCAATTATTATCTATGTCATATGTTTTGATAGCTTATCTTTGTTGGTTTTAATATTCTTCTTTTTCCCCCAGATGCCCTTTGAATTCGCTTCCTTTAATGAACCCATCAATAGCATACAAGTCAAAAACCAAGTTTGGAATAGGGGGTGAAGAAGACATGACATTTGAAACGCATGTGGCATTTTCCACAATAGAATTCCTTGGTTGACAAAGCAAAGCAGAGAAGGTGCCAAATAGATCCAGAAAAAGAAATATGATTTAGATGTGAAGGAGAGCTTACCAAGAATGTTTGTGAAACATTACCAAATTCCCCTTGATTGGTGGAAGGAAATCGCTTTGAACATCTTGAACTAATAATCTATTGTAGGATACTATTTTAAATTGTTTGAAATTTTCTTGGCTTTTTGCCTCAACCTTGGTTGCACACCCAATGCAAAGTTGTCACAAACCTGCATTGAAGTTGCAACAATGTATATGGCTGAATGAAATCATCCACCGACTCATGTTGACTAGACATTTTACGGTTAGTGTCCAATTCTTTGTGTAGATCAATTTCCATTGATACTGGTTAAGAACATTGGCCAAATAAAAGCAAACATTTAAATAAATTTTTACCTATATTATGATACTTCTTAATACATCTTATTTCAATTGGTCAATTTTGTACATAAAATATTAAATATTGAAGCAATGCACTTAGTTAACTCTATATGGTGAAAAGCCATTTCATTTAGCCTTAAAGTCGGCAAACTAAGTCTTTCACTCTTTCCATTTTTCATAAGAATTGTTGCTTGGTCGTTTTCATTTTAATCATTTCAAGTAGATTACTTGTGTGGCATAAAATGAGATTTTCATAATGTGGTCCTTACCAGTGTTTTTCTTAGTGATGAAGATTTTGCAATTATGTCAAAAAACTTTCAATTATGTCCAAAAAAAATTCGTGCAATGTTGAAAAGGTCCATAAAGAAAATGATGTTAGTGAGGTTCTCTTTCACCAGTTTTCCAAAGGGAATTTGGAAAAATTGGCTAGAGATATAAAAGGATGCTTGAAAAAATCTTCAGTTTTTTCTTTACAGTTTGTCACCAAGTAGTGTTGTTGAGATGATCCCTAAAGGAGAAAACTCATTAGACAAAAACACTGATCCTTACACTTAACAAATGAAGAAAATATGAGTAACACAATGGGAGATTAATATTGTATACCACATGTCCTTGTGGCATTCATTTATGTGCATTATTCTTGACAAATTGTCAAGAAAACATAGTCTTACATTGATTTTCTATTCAAATGTTAAAACTTCCCATCACCTTCATATTATTGAATGTTTCTCCGTAAAAAGTAAAGGGCAACAATAACACTATATCAAAAAAAAAAAAAAACATTTGTGGAAAATTGAATACCATAGTACCTTGGTGACTTCGACAATAATTATACGATTTGTAGGAATGTATAAAATTTCCGAAAAATAGTTTCTTCAAAGACCAAAATTTTGTGAAGGAAAATATGGAATATTTTGGAATATACAGGGATTATGTATATTTTGACATGGGATCTTCTAAATTATTTATTTATTGATTTTTCAGACATGTGTTGAAGCTGCCCCCTGTACAGTGTATGGTATCTGAAACTCAGGAGTACAGGGTTTGTTTTGTCAATGTTGTGATGTAGCCAAACTGGTGATCATCCACAAGAAGATTTAGCCAAATTTGGCTATACATCAGATATGAATTTATTTTTTAAATTTAAGAATCCTTTACTATATTTTGGCTCCCTACCGAAACTTGTTGTAGAAATTTGGCAAATTAGGGCCATTTTTTTCACAAAAATGGTATGTGTCGTAAAAGGCTGACCTAATTCCAGGCCAGGGTATTTGTTTGCTTTCAGGCACTGGGAACTTGGGGTACCACCCATTTTCCCGCGTTTTCCAACAAACAAATACCCTCTGCCCCTGCCCCTTCCCCTATGCAAAATCATAATTTTCAAGTCAAAAAATGGAAAAACTAATGATTTTCTAATGTTTCTCTCAAAGGATTTTTTTTGCAGGAAAATGAAGCATCTCATGGGTCCTCCCTCTGGTGCTCTTTGCTTTCCCCCCAGCGCCTCTCAGTTTGTTGGCGTCTCTAGACCTCTCGCCATTTTGTATTCTGCCTTTCTTCCAAGGCAATTGGTAACTGTTTGGTCATGTAGTGGTGTGGTCCCAGATTTAAATCTATTGACTAGCTGCATAACATGTAAATCAAATTTTGTTGTTCTACAATGCAAAGTAGAACACAACATGTATTCTGCAAATAAGAAAATGTAGTAGAACCATGCAAGACGTCACATTGATGCTCGCAAAGTTCAGTGGCGGCGTGCTTAATATCCCACCCCATAAGCTCCCTCCAGTAATCATAAATGAAACTATATCACATTAAAGCTACCTTCACACATAAGGGTAGGCTATCAATATGGATAGCAAAAAAATTAGGGTTAGCTTGTGACCGGACAGGGAGTCACTAGGAGTTCTGTAGTGTGAACACTATGTTCATTTTAAGGTTTAGGTTTTGTTTTGAGTCGTAGTCAACTTTCTCTATGTAGGCAAGGTTTATTTTGTTACTATCTGTTAGTGGCTATGAATATGAAGCTTTGTTGTTTATCTGTTAATGGTTGTGAGTATGAAGCTTTGTTGTTTGTGTGTTATGTGAAATAGGTTGACAATGGAAGGAATGGGTGGCAATTTTGTCAAAGTTTGTGTGTAAACCTCAGATTGAGATGAGGTCTGAAACATAGTTGTAACCCTCATTGAGAGCTTTCCAACGAGATGTCGCACGCCATTTGCACGCAAGGAAATCGAGGTGATTCCCGACTTTTAATGGTCGAGAATCAAATTGTCAATTTAATTCCCAACCTTTTTTTTGGCCATAACTTGTGTTTCAAATGTCGAAATGGGTCATGTGAACACCATTTTAGACATCTATGTTTCAATAGCTTTCCAATGGTATGAAAAACTCTTTGAGCCATTGGGTTTTGACTCTTGCAATCACTCTCTTAATATTTAGGAGTCCACCAAGACTTTAATTCCCAACATGGGAGTTCACTTGGGAGTGTGAGGGTTCTTTCCCTCACACTCTTTTGCATTCCCAGGGGCATGAAAATGCAACTCCCGAGCTTAGTCTTGGCCCGCACCCTTGCAAACCCTTTGCCTTGGTCGCAAACCCAAGGCTAGGGTTACGACAACCTCGTTATGATCCCAATTTCCCTACCTTTAACAACTTGAAAAAGTTGCTCCTACTTTAGATGGACCTTGATTTCCACTGTTGGTAATTACTATTGTTGAATTGTTTCCTACATACTACATTGAACTACTCACCATTAAATTGTTACATTCTATGTTTTGTAGGTCAGATTTGTATTATGCTAAAAGATGAACACTCACAATCTCTTTTCAAATAGTTTGCCAATGCCATTCAAGTTCATTGACGTCGTTCAAATGATGGTTACATTGTGTCAATGTTGCTATGGCACCCTTGTAAACTTTTGAAGATGTGAGTGATGGCATTGCAAAGACTAGCTTCTAACTTTGGGCAAGGACACAAAAATAAAAGGATGTCGAAGCTTTTGGAGATTAGTAAATTTAAGTGTTTAGCTTTCAAGTTGATAACTTACCACCAACAGTAAAGCTTAAAATCTTCATTTTTTGAAGATCTGTAACTAGTTTTATCACCGAAGTTAAACCCTATTTACAAATTGCCACATAGGCATGCCACATTTGCTACTTATTTTCGCCACATGTGTGCATGTATGAACTGAGTATGTTAATCATCGCGCTACCACTACCGCTATCAACAAGTGTGAATATAGTATAAGTTTAATAGTTCTCTAACTCCTAAAATTTAACCTAACTTGTAACAAAAATAAGAGGTTTGATGTTTTTTTCAATATCTCAAAGTTATTTTCTCTTTATTGCATTCTTTTTATCAAAGACTTAACAATTACATACCATGTTTTAAAAAACAAACCAATGTTGGTTAGTTAATGAAAATCTACCCAATTATCAACCCAATTCTAGGTTCAACTTTTAATATGATACTTGTTTGATATCGAAGTTCGAAATACTCAACCAAAAAACCAACCCAATCTAGTATTGAGGCTTGAGATACCACTAATACCCTCCCCATTTAGTATGAAGATGTTTAAATAGATACCCAACCTAGACCCTTCTAAGTAGGGATAACATCCATCCATGTTAGTTCTTAGTTTAGGGTTTAAGAAATCTAACTATAAAACCAATGTCATGTTCAACATTTCATTTTACATGGATATTCTATGTTTCAATATTGTTTTTGTTTAATCAAGAACAACTCTCTATGATCTCTTTTCAACAATGATGACACTTTTTTACCACGTGATGGCATGGTGAACTATTGAATGTTAGCTTGAATTTCAACAATAATGGTGAATTTTAACATGATTTCTCATGAACAAGAGGATTTGGCACCACACTTAGGTTGTTCAATTCTACTCAATGTACAAATAACATTTGGAGTTGTAGATCTAAAAAGAACATCATTTTTCTTTTGTTCTCTTGCTCTTCCTTAGTTAGAAAAACTTTTGATTTTGTGTTTCACCCAATTTTCCATCACTTTTGGAATCAATCAATTATTGCAAATTTGTAATGCATATGTTGTAGTTGAAGTTCCAAGTTTAAGCCTTTAAGGCATGCTTAAAATGAGATGCATTCAATTGTTTGTTTTTCTTACAAGAAAGCACTTGACTCATTTATCTTTGTTCATGCAATCTTTTGCATGTGATTCTTTGTATGAAAAAATTATGACCTAATTGAAGCTTTCCTGCAACTACACCAAAGGTAACTTCCTTTTCACCTTGTTTCCAAGACATTGTAACATAGGTACTTTCACATAATTTGTGCAACCATGGGCTATTGTAAAAGGTTTTTCAAAAATAGTTCTTGTGAGGTTTCTTAATTTTTCAAATTCATAATTTTTTAGGTTGAAGCTTTTCATAGCTAGCTATGGTTTATGGGTAGCTTGCAAATTTAACCATGCTTCACAATTTCACATTGTTCTTGGTTATGCTAAAACCTTGCACTTTATATCCACTTTGTTCCAATTATATTACTTCCATAAACTTATACTGTAAATTGTGTTATTAAATCATTTCAAGCTTCCTCATAATGGTAGTGGATTATATGCATAAGCAATTTTTTAATTCTTATTATTTAATGCTTGTTGATAATTTTCGATGGATCGTCTGTCTTTGCAAAACCTAGATCCCATAAATTTGTTAAATGCCAAAAACCAAAATGTTATGTGATGAAGGCATCATTTTGAAAATTGCTTAAAAGGCAATGTGATACCAAGTGTTTAGGTTTTGGGAACTATTTGCACTAGTAGAAAAACCCCATTTTGTGACTTGTTTAGGGGGTTTTTTTACTAGTATTGCTTTGATTATATTCAACTCCTAGTGCACTAGTTGTGTTTGAAAATATTACAACTCTAGTGGTGGAGGTTGTGTGAAATACATTGCAACAACAACTCAAGTTGAACCAAAAGTTCCAACTTTCACACAATAAATTGTCTCTTCTTCAACCTTTATTTGTCATCAATGATGTTGGTGTTGTATACCGGACTACTATGCAAACAATGTGATGCATTCTATACCATTCAATATCCCAAGTGTGTAGTTCTAATAACTTTTTGAAGAAATGGAAAAATGTGGTCAATTATCCCAAGGACCATGGGACCATGTCCATGAAGAAGCATGTAACCATCAATCATACAAATTCTTGAAATAAATGGAAGCTAGTTGATTCCAAGTTGTAGCAAAAGAAGGTGGACAACAAAAATCAAACTAACAACTTGGTCTTGGTTCTGGAACCATAATTGATCATTTTGGAAGTTATGTTTGTTTAACTAAAGGGTGGTGAATGGTTTTAATTGCATCAAAGCCCTTGTGTGGTGTTTCCAAACCTGTAATTGAAGAAGTTATTTTTAATTTGGTGGCAAAGACAATGGAAAAACATGTTTTACATGCGTTGGGTTCATGCATTATGGTAACTAATAATGCCTTTTGATTCAAGTGGTTGTTTAAATTTGGACACAACACTTTCGCTTTGGTTGTCAATTTTTTCAATGAGTGATGGGTCTTTTGTCATATAACGATGGGGTTATTTGAGGCTATAAATAGTTCAAGATTTACAATGGTAATGTAGGTGAGAGATTTGGTCTACTCATGCAATTTGTTAGCAAAAAATGAGGGTAACAATCTTTCCAACCTTACAAAAGCCATGACTTTTGTGATCATATGTGCACCATTAATACTTGCAACTCCATGGAAAGGTTCATGTTTTTGACATGTTTTCAACAAGGCAGTCAATATGCTTGCACGTGTTGGGTTTTGGGAGGTTAATTTGAAAAATACATAGTTTGCATTGCAAAAAAAACCTTAGATAAGAGGTTTAAACAAGTGGCCCTATGAATGGAAGAGAGCTTGTTTAAATGTTGTTCGATCCACCATTGCAAGTTGAAAATCATAATTAAAACCAAGTTTGCAACTAAAGTCATATTGTTTCAAGAAAATTTAGAATACCAAGCTACAATTAATATATGTTATGGATGATAATAATTGCTCCAATTCCTAGCTCATTTACTAAATGCACATACCAAGGTAATTTGCAAAGCCTTCACAAACATTATACTTCCTATTATGAAATAGTGTATATTCAATCAAACTCAAGGATAATGGTTGATTTCTAATGCACTCAATGCCACATTTTCTATTTTATTAGCATACAAATTTGTATCTAAAAATTTGAAACAAGCTACCTTGTTTTGACACAAGGGGATTTTGAATTTAAGTTATTATTTTTGTGCATTTTTTTGATAGGAAAAGCCATAGTTTTTCTTATTGTATTTTAATCTTTTGCATCTATATACATTGTGTCAAAAGCACATAACATGTTCACACTCATGTTAGGCTCATATTTTAAAAGCTTTAACGTGGTGAAAGCCTTGGTAGGAAGACCAAACTTGTGGCTATGGTGCCTAAATATGACAACAAGATTGTCCGACCCCTCTTGATTTGTTGCCTTTAATTTTTAGAATTTTGGAGTTCCTCTTTTTGTTCATGTTAAACCTTAATCCTTTAACCAAAAGGATTTTATTTTGAAGATGTGAATTTAGATGTCAACCATTTGTAAGGTCTATTAACGTGTGAACTTTACTTGTTTACCATTTTCATGTACATTTAAAAGAATGCAACTTGCTTCTAACACAGTGGAAGGCTCATGAAGCTCAATTTCCAAATGTGACATGCCAAGTGCTCGGTATTTCAAAATCACAAATAGAAACGAAATGTATTTTTAACATGAATGGAATTTTGACATCCCTACAAAGGTGCAAGTTGGGAGTCAAAAACATTGACAAGCTCGTCATGGTCTTCATGAAATATTGGCGAAATGATGTGCAAATGGAATTCAATGAAAAAGGCGGGGTCCTTTGATGATTTATTGAATGAAAAGACAACAATGATTAAGGATATTGTTGTGATGTCAAGATCATCAAGGCATATTGACGATGTGGAGTAGGATTGATGGTGATTATGTTTAGGTTTAAGGATGTGTATTTGATTCATTCCATAGTGCAAGGTTGTTTCATTGACTTTTCATCAAATGTTTTTGCACCAACCTTAATGGTTTTTTAATAAAAAGCTTGTTGTTTATCATTTGTTATGTGCAAATTCCAAGTGTTGATTTTGAAGACTAACGGTATTACATGTAAAGTTGTGGCAACTATTCATCACCATTGAATGATGAGCTTAAAGGTTTGATGTTTTGTGATTCAAATTATGAATAAATCAAATTTTGAAAATTGAAACTTTGCAAATAATAAAATTTGTTTCAAAAAAATATGGACAATCCAAACTATTGTGCTCCCTTTGTGAGTTTTCAAAGATATAAACATACAATTTTAAGGAGTATCCACCCACTTAGGTTGCTCCTTTGATTATGTTTTCACTTGAATGTTATAACATTAACATTGGTTTATGGACCATCCTAGGCAACTTGGTGAAGCAATTGCCAAAGACATTGAATACATAATGATGATCTTCTAGATGTTTGTTGCATTTTCTTAAGTAGGTTTCAGATTTATGATAAGTATAATGATAAGGAGGTGGAATTAACAATTCAACAAAGAGGAAGTGGACATGATTCAATGCATTCGACAAGCCAAATCTCTCATGTTAAAATCAATCCTTACAAGGTACATTCAAGTTATAATTTTACACTAGTCTTTGAATGATCTAGGATTACATATATGTGTTGGATACTCAAACTCCATAGACCTTTGAAAGACAAAACAAAAACAACCATAAATTTCAATATCATACATAACCTATTGGCCTCTATAACAAGCAATTATTTGAAATTTGACCTTTACACATAGTAAAAGGTATCACTAAAAAAACAACTTGGTAGATTGGAAATCAATAAATTGCAAAAATATCCAAATTGATACTAGAGAGCGAATCCCCATAATCTTTTGGGAACTTGATTATTTGATACCTTGTGCAATCCCAAAAATAAAGAACCCTAAATACCCTATTCACTTGGTATTGAAAATAAAATAAAATTGACCAACACTAGAACATACTTTCCACACCAATTTTGAAAACACATTCAAATATTTGATTTAACAAATAATAGACATAAATTTTCAAACCTTTTTGGATTTTTTTGGTGAAAATACAACCCAATAATTTAGATAAACATTTTTTCTTCCACCATGAAGCTTAAATGTAAAATAAAGCCCAATGCCCCAAGGTGAGGGGATTCCCAAAATAAGGGGCCTAAGACAATGCAATATTGAAGTTCAACCCTACATTTAAAAGATCCCCCCCACCCACGGGCTCTACCCATAAAACATAAGGTGAACATTATTGTGAAATTAATCATATGTAAATCACAAGTGATAGTTTGATGAAGGTTCTTACAATTACTCCTTTATAACCTCTAAACATCAAATATATCAAACATGTGATACTTTTCAATGTAAATTTGCAATACCTTGACATTCGAGGGTTAAGAGTGGGAGGGATCTTACAATTAGCTCCTATGAGTCGGAGCCCATTTTACAACCATTTTATCTCTATTTGAGCCTTAGTTAGAATTTTGGTTCAATTTACTCATTCATGAATCAAATAACCATTAGAGTGAAAATTACATAGTAGTACTAGGATAAAAATTTCAGCCAAAAATCAAGCATAAAATGACAAGCATTTGTAAATGAGGATGAATAACAAAACTAGATTGATCTCTTGCAAGATCAACTAAGTCTTGGCCAAAGCTTCACCATCCCAAATTGTTTTGACATGGAGTAATGCATGCATCTTAATAAAACACTCCCAATGACTAAGTTAGTTACTCCCCAAAACAATTCCAAGCCAAAATGAGATTCTTCAAGTAAGAATGAAGCCTTGCAAGTTTTGCAATGAAAACTTGAATGTGAGAGGATCCTCCAAAATGCACATCAATTACGAAAAGATCGCACTATTGGAACTCATAAATTAGCTCTTAATTTTAGGTTTCAAAGCTAGCTTAGCTAGGCTAGGAAGGTTGAGATGGTGAGGGGAGCTATGTCCCTTGGCTCACTTGGGCTTCAAGCAAGAAGGACAAGGGGGTGTGTCACACTTTGGCCTTGCCATTTACATTAAAAAGCATCTTAAGGCAAAAAAAAAAGAGAAGAATTATGGAAACTCAAATATTTCATCATGCAAAAATATAACCTTAAAAAAAAATCCTCTAAAAGAAACCAAAAATCCTTCAAGATATTATAACTCTACAACTAATCTCAAGTTTGAACACAATATAATTAAAAGGCCAATGAAGGGGGGACTTGGGGATGGGGGGGGGGGGGGGGGGGGGGGCCCCAGTACTTTCCTTTTCAGAACTCCTTCCCGAGCCACTCCTCTCACCATCACCACACAAAAAAGAATA
>Ga0116231_10003654_pt1 | contig 31782 bp, 26 predicted proteins | sample S1TSphgellanicum_2_FD_89695 | JGI IMG/M metagenome (GOLD analysis project Ga0116231, IMG submission 89695) | Host-associated microbial communities from peat moss isolated from Minnesota, USA - S1T2_Fd - Sphagnum magellanicum MG | ecosystem: Host-associated > Plants > Peat moss > Unclassified... | reverse complement strand
TTATTTTTTAAAAATTTTTAAAACCCTTGAAAAAAATTTTCCCTTACATTTTCAAAAAAAAATGAAAAATTTAAATTTTTTTTGCAAAAAAAAATAAAAAAAAAAAAAAAAAAAAAAACTTTTGAACAAAACCTTGACCTGTGTTGAGTTGGATGAACTTCATGACTGCAGTCCATAACTGCTAATTAGGGTATGCGTGTGAAAACATCCATTCATGAACCCAAATGAGGTCTTGAGAAATATTTTGTTTTGTGTGTGAAATAGTCCAACCTTGAACTTATTTGCATAATATTGTAATTTATTTATTATTTATTATTTATTATTTATTTGGGTGAAATAACCCCGAAATGTTTTAAAAATAATTTATTAAAAAAAACCTGAAGTAATAAAACTCCTTTTATGAAATTCTGAAATTCTCAGTTTAAAAAAAAGTGCAAGAGTTTGATGTCCTGATGTGAAACGTGTGACGTCCTAATATGGACGAAACTTCAGACATGGATTTGAGATGTGGAATCTATCGACAGATTGATCGAGGCTTGGAAATGGATCGAGACATGGATTGAGACATGGACATGAATTGAGACATGAAACATTGGTTGAGACTTGGACATGGATTGATTGAGACATGGAACATTGGTTGAGACTTGGACATGGATTGATTGAGACATGGAACATTGGTTGAGACTTGGACATGGATTGAGACATGAAATATTGGTTGGGACTTGGACATGGATCGCGTGATCTGGTTTTAAGACCCTGGAAATGTATCAAGACATGGCTTTGAAATATGGAAAGTTTGAGACATGGAAAGATAGAAATATGGGTTATGACTTGGACATGGATTGTGACATGGATTAGGACATGGAAATGAATTGAGACCTGGAAATATGGAGAGACGTGGGGTTGAGGCATGGATTGAGATGTGGATTGATACATGGAAAGATCAAGACATGGGTTGAGATATGGACATGGATCGAGACCTGGATAATGAATGCATGGAGGGATGGCTTGAGACATGGGTTGAGATACTTGGACATGGATCGAGACATGGATTTGAGATGTCAAGTAGAGGGAGGAAGAAGCGGGCTGGCTGGCTTACTTGAGTTTACGACCCGAGGTTTTGCTTGCGACAAATTAGGGTTTGATGAGCGCGTGCGCTTTCGGACATAATCTTTGGTTCTTCTGATTTCTATTTTGTTGCTGCTGCTACGCGGGGATTTAGATTGCAATTTGCGGAAGATTGTTGACAAGGGATCGGCGGGGGAACGGGAGAGTGTGAAGATGAGTTCCAGTGTTGAAACGGAGAGTGGCTGGCGAGCAGGGCCGCGGAAGCAGGAGGAGGATCACGATGGTAACGAGGCGGAGGACGAGGAGCAGCAGCAGCAGCAGCAGCAACAGGAGGAGGAGGAGGAAGAGCAGGAAGAGGAGTTAGATAGTACCATTCTTCAAGTTTCACTCCACCCTGCTCCCTTTGTCCGCATCCACAAAATGAGCTTTCCTGAGCTCTGCAGAACTTTCAGGTTTTTGTGCACAAACGATGAAATGCTTTCCTTTCCTTCGCTTCACACGCGCTCAAACGGTCCTTTTTTTTTTGGGTCTGTGGGGCTTTTTTTGGGAGGATTTTCCTGTACACAGACGGGTCGCAATTCCTGGATAAAACAGAAATTCTGAACGCCATTTCTTTGTAATTATTTCCTTCCAAACCTTTAGAAAAACCTCAGAAATTCTATCCTATCCAATAAGGCATGGTTTCTCATTAGCAAACATTGCACTCCCTGTTCCTGACGGTGTCATGCTCATTAGCTTCCCTCCCCTGTACAGCAGAGATGCGGATATTGTTATGTCCACATGTTATTTTTTTCCTGGAGCATACATTGTGCATCAAGAGTATGTGGTTTCTTTTCCACGTTGCACAAAATTCTTGAGGTGCAATATTATGTGCCAATTTGAACTAGGGTCTTTGCTTTCAATCGTGTTTTTTTTTCTTTTTTGGAACTGGAACTAGAGCATGGGACACCCTGTTCCCATCATCAAGACAAAATCAGAGAAAACTTTCCATCTTTAGTATGAGAATCAGTGTTGTCCATGTCTGGAAAATCTCAGTGCTGCTTTCAGCACATTTGTCCATGTCCACTTTGGTGTGGATATCACTGTGAATTTAGCCCCGTGGATCCTGACATGGATAACTCCTTTCTTGAAAATGCTGCCAATCTTCATCAACAAAGTGTCACCAACAATTGAGGCTTCCCATCCTCAGTCATGGAATAAGTAACTTCCTGTTTTCCATAGAATTTATTGACAGTAAGCTGAATGTCCAGGAGGCTCTAAGCTTCTGGTTTCGTCTGGCTTTCAGTTTAGTTACCTTATCAGGTTCCAGTATTGTTAGTAATGATGTCTGGGGTGATGGGTTTCTTTTGTTTGGACAAAATCTCTGCAGTGCAGTAGCATGGTGTGCAAAAACAAATCTTATTTGTTGTGCTGTGGAGACATGCACAAGTGATCAAGGGTCAGTGACTCTATCTTCCTGTTTTGCTTTCTGGTGTATTCCCTATTTTGCCTTCTTTCAGTGCCAGCACGCATATCTAAGTCAAAGTCAAGTGTCTGGATCCTTAGATACTTATGACTGTAGACCTTGAGCTTATTGTCTATAACTACAATGCAGTTTTTAGAATAGGTCCAGGGGGCTGCAGATCAAGGAAACAGTAAAATTTGGGTTGCTGTATAAGCTTGTCTTTTCACCACTAGGAAGTTTCTGACCCAGTATAGACATATTGTTAGCCAAATGGGTCGTTCCTTCACTTCTGGAGGAGAAGGCAGTTGTGCACAAGGAAGATGAAGGGGTGAGAGTAAATTATGCAGTACTCAAACTGCTTGAATTTCCGTTGCTTCAATAAGGGTCAGCAAATGGGGGCTGGGATCAGGTTCAGTTCAGAGCCAGCATTCTGGATACCTGTGCATGTGGTTGATCCTGAGCGCCCTACTGAACACTCAATTTTTAATGTTCCTGCAGGTATCTATCATAGCCAATCTGTTCAAATGCTACAGTCATTTTTGTGGTTTCAGCTACTTTTCAACTTATGCCATAGAACTGTGCAGTGGTGTTTCTCATGGATATTCAGCATTTGTTTGTTGCAAGAAACCCTTAACCCACAATGGCCAAGGGTAAAATCCATACCTACTACTACAAGCAAATTTGTGTAAAATGGAGAATTTTGGTGATTATATTTGTGCAGATTCACCAGGTGACACTGTTCAGTTTCTGGAGTGGTCACCAACTTTGTGTCCACGAGCACTGTTAATTGGCAACTCAGGTGGCAGGGTCACAATATGGACACAGCCTTCTCAAGTAAGTCAAGCTTGGCACTTCTTTTCTGCTTTCTTTGGACTGCATTGTATTAGTCTTTGGTGCAAAGACCCCCCGATCTACGCTTGCACTGTAAAACTAAGAAAACATCAAGTAGAGATGTGTTTATGAAACAAGGAGGTATGCAGGGAGGGCGGAATGTGGGGAGGAGTTGTAATGGCTGGAGCTGTGAGCATGAATGGCGGCAAGATCAATCTGTCATGACCAAGTGGGTGCCTGTAATGTCTCCGGTATTCTCTCACTACCTTCCATATGTTGGGATGAGCAGACCCTCAAGTGTACTAGTCTGCTGATGAATCCATCTTGAGAACATCCTCAATTAGGATTTCAATATTGTATTGTTGACTTTTCTGTTTGTGGTGCAGTATCGGTGGACATCAACATCAAGCTCAAAAGGCTCATTTGAAGAGAGGTTTTTGGCTCACCAGCCTAGGGCTAGTGGTACTAGTTCTACTCTCTTGTCTGTAGCAACAAGTACAGATTTGTAGTTCTCCCTTTGCTTTCCTAGACTCCAGGATTAGCAAAGTCTGATATTTTTCCTGGTGGCAAAGCAGATGTATTGCATCTGAGTAGTCACCAGTTGTTTGCTTGAAGGTTATGTTCAGGGCGCTGGACGCCCCAATCACTACCCTCTATGTAGGCCTCTCTATGCCTTCGGCTCAGATGCTTGCTTATACAGGGCCAAGCTAAAGTGAAATGAAATATATGGAGCTTGCTTTCACAAGCTTGTTGCAGCTTGAGTGAGCATTATTAGCTGTGCTTCTTGAGAGCTAGCAAACGTCATGACTTCCCATTGCTTCCATGAATTAGAGAGACACTCAGGACAAAAGCTTTGTAACACTTGCACAAAGTCTTGAGCAGATTATTATACACTTATCTACACCAACTGTAGGGAGTTGATGAAGTCAGTGGGGAGTAATGGCAGCTAGTCAATGCCATTCATGATGAGAGTGATGGTTTGATACTTTGTGGGTGGCATTCACAAGGTTATGACTGATATCGTTCTTGTTGTGTTGTTTTGACTGAGCTGGAACTGAAAGTGCATCTGTTTGGTTGCCTTATATGTTTTTCTTGAGTTATAGCTGCAACTACTTTCATATATATTCTCAACAATTAGCAAAATCTAATGATGGTGTGGTGATGGGTTGTGTCTTCTTTGCTATTGCAGCACAATGGCCCAGTTTTTTGTGTGTGTGCAGTGTTTTCTACTCAGGCACAGTGCAGCTCTACTGGCGACAGTGGCCTGGGACTACTCCAAAGTGGTTCAGCACAAAGAAGGGAGTCTTGGGTGCAGGGCCAAGTGGTGTTTTTACTGGTGACATTACTGTCAGTGATGGTGGGGCGCTACTTTTTGCCGGTGTTCCTGTTGCGAATCCGTCAACGGTTGTGGTATGGGAGGTGATTCCTTGGGGCCTGAATAGTCCAGGAAGCACTCAACAGGTGACTGTGAAGCCTACAGTTGGAATGCATTTTCCATTATTGGCCTCACCCCCTTCATGGCTGGGTTTTGCACCACTTGCAGCATATCTGTTGTCATGGCAAGAACAGGTTTCTGAAGAAACTAAGTTGGATGGTGAGGATTCAGTGGGCCCACTACTCCAGTGCTCAGTTGTTTCCAACTTGTCAGCTTACATTTGTCCAGAAGCATCTGCATCAATTGGATGGGGTTCTGGGGTTGTTACAATTGCCTTTGATCCCTCCAGTGGAGGGACTGCTCTTATCACAGTTATAGTTGAAGGTGAGTCTTTTGAATTCTCTTTGTGCTCTCTACATCTGCTTTGATCAATAGTTTTGAAGATTGGCCTGCAGTGGGTTGGAAGTCTTACATTGTGTTCAACTTTAATTGTTTGTAGAAATGCATTAGGAGCCTGCACAGGAGTGTATTGCTAGTGCATCTTCCAGGGTTTCAACTTTGTAAGAAGCTCAAGGAGCTTACAAAGTTGGAACTCAGGAAGTTCAGATCCATATTGAACAAAGGAGGACAAATTATGGGTTTTCCCATCCTAACTTGGGATTTTGCAGTCAGGGTACTACATATCTCCAAGGGATCCGGATGCTGGGCCTTTGGTGATGGGATGGAAAATACAAAGGTGGGAGAGTGCCCAAAAACCAGTAGTGATACATGCACTACTAGACAGTGCAGGGAGTCCACCGGCCATGATGACAACATGGACAGCAGTGGTGAACAAAACCATAAACAAGGATTTTCCATCAACTGGCCAGCCTAACAACCAGCAACAACATAAGAAAAGGGATCGCCCAACAGATCCAAGGACAATAGGCAAGGCCAGTTTTTCTGCTCATGGGGGGGAAGTGGCTGTAGCGATGTTTGGAGGTGAAATTCATGTATTCTCAGGGGTGGCCTTGGCACCACTCGATGTCTTCACAGTCCACGTGATGTCCTCAAATTTAGCACCTCCAGCCTTCTCACCCACAAGTTGCTGTCTTGCCGCTGTGTGGCATGATCGCAAATCTGATACATGTGTGCTCCGCATTTTGCGGATTTTACCAGTTTCTCCATCCCCATCCTTAACATGGGACCGTCATTTAGCTGACAGGTAATTTTCATGTTCTTTTCTCTTTGAGAACCTGGACATGTTTTAGTCTTTTTGTAGTTGCTGTAGGCCTCTTCTTTTTCTGGCTATAGATCATTTGTATCAAGATATAGCCCAGTCATGGAGTGAGCCTGCACAATGCTAGTGATTGCCATGCCTTCTGCATCCATATTTCTCTTCCTCAAAGCTCCACTTGTTCTGACCAAACTAGGTGCAGTGTCTATGGAAACAAAACTGGAGCACAAAGCGTATTATTAATATTTCTTTTTTATAGCTGTTGAGTGCTAGCCAACATTATTCTGAGTTTTCCTGTGGCTCTGGGAAACAGAAAGTCAGGATTCGGATTTCTGTTTAATTTTTTAACCAAAATTTTGGATTATATATGTATCTCCACCCACCATTAGCATCAAGGAAGTCAATGGGGAGTCATGGCAGCTAGTCACAGCTATTTGTGATGAAGGTGATGGTCTGATACTTTGTCAGTGACACTCTTAAGGTTATGACCACACCTATTCTTGTCATGTTAGTTTTGGTTTTGTTGGATCTGACATAATGGGTTACCTTCAAAGTGTTATTGGAACCAGGCTATCTACTGCTTTCAATCCTTTCTCTGCAATCACATATATATTGCTACTCTGTCCTTATGCCTTTTTATTGTGCTTGAATAATTTCCAACAGGATGCAACTGACCTGTATAGAACCTTAGGACCTGCAAACTGAATTGCAGTAGCTTTAGTAAAGCAGATTTTGGTTTTGTTAACTGATTCATAGTAGGTTTGAGGAATCTCAGCTGCCACTTAGCAATTTTGAAGTTTCAAACAGAAAGTGGGTTGGATAACAGGTTTTGGTGGAGCTTGGTGAACGAGGTAGATTGGTGGGATGCTGTTGCATGCACTCAGTGTGCTGCTGATGATGGCACTGGTATTTTTTCTGGCCTAGCAGTATGTTTACTGTTCAGTTTTGGGTTCAGTGTTTGTGAGATTTGTCAGCATGAGCACTGTTACAAGATGTGTTCATTAGTAAGTTTGGTAGTTATAGCTTTGTTTGCATAGTATCCAGAACAGTCAAAGTTCTGAGCCTTGAATCTCCTAAAGGTTCTGGTCTGGCTGGATAGGTCACTCACTCAGGTAGTCCATCTCAGATTGTCCCCTTAAGATAGTGATTCAGGTTTTCAGTCCTGATTTCTAAACTCTGTTCTGAGGCAGTGACACATGGTCGAGTGATGGCGATGCTGGATGCTGACTTTCACGGCCTTGACCCTGCACATCGTCAGTACTATGGCCCTGTATGCTGTTTCTCCTTTCAACCTTCTTGACCAGTTTCAGCTCCTGATGTTTACCAAGGTTTTTTCTCACAATCTATTATACAGAATGTTGGTGCTGCTGTTCCCCAGGGGCTGAAATGTCCTGTTGGGAGGGGCATCCAGGGCATGAAGCCTCCTCTAAACTACATGATGCAGCTCGATGTCCTTCAACACTTGAAATCAGCAAACACAATTTTCTTAATCTGCCCCAAGCATGTGCTGTGTGCTTGGAGCTCATAGGCTATCCAGAGTTCCATTTGTTTGCAAAGTTCATTTTAAGGGGTTAATGGTTCTTATTAATGTCAGTCAAGAGACACAATCAAGCAGACTATGCTGCTGGAACATCGCTTGGGCTCCAAGTGGTTTTCTTGAGGTCTTATAATGGTTCAAACTGTCTCCTGACATGCATGTGCTGTATGAGACCTAGATTTCAAAGGAGTTCCCATCTTCTTTCCCAATGCTGGGTCAGTAGAGAGTGGAGGGGACTCAATGGAGGTGTTTGGTGCAGGCACTTGACAGAATAAAGTGTCGGATATTGGAGGGTGTGGAAGCAGCCGATGTTCGGGTGTTGGTGTTGGACATGCAGGGACGGTTGATGTTGGATATGTTGGGACGTGGAATAGAGGCAGCACTAGTGAACCCATCCACACTCATTCCAGAGCCATGGCAAGCCTCCGGTGAAACACTGACAGGGCTTGGTCCTGATGCCATGGCAGTGGATCCTGCCCTGGTCCAAGTGGTTCAGGTCCTCTTCCTTCATACATCACTTCTGCTCCAGTCACATTTTCTTTCACAAAAGTCTGGAGAGGGAGATAACTTTTGTTTAGTGTGATTTGTTCCCAAAAGTAGCTACTCTTTTAGTAAGACCAGGTGGGAGGATGTCCTGGTTTGTAACCGTACATATGGTGTTGTGGCAAAGTGTTGTTGTGGAGTTTCCTCTGCATTCTTGAGTCTTGTAAGTGGAGAGCTTTTTGAAGCTCACTTGGTGCTCATTTGCCTTTTCTATTTTGTCTGTTATATTCTGTTGTTTTCTTCCTATTGTTCACACTGTTTTGTTTTTTGGTTCTTTTCCCTCTGTTTTTCTCTATGTTTTTCCCTTATGTGGTGTAGGTGGTAGCCAGTATCATGGCTGGGTCTTCCCTTTGCTTCTGGACTTGCAACAGAAACTCAGTACACAGGCTAGTGGTTACACTGGCTATACCCACTCTAGGGAGCTGATGATGTCAGTGGGTAAGTTGTGATAGATAAGTCACTATTGTACTGTTACTGTTGATGGTCCCTGAACAAGCAAGAGACTGTCAATGTTGTTCATACTGCTAGTTCTATTGTTCAAGTTCAACTTGTACCCTTCTTTGTTTACTTCTTCCTGGTTCTTCAGTCTTTATCTGGAAGTCTTTCTTTGACTTCAAGGAAATGTTTTTTCTGCCTTGTCCTGGCTTTCTTAATCATGAGTATGGAGATTTCTTGATACTCATGAGATTTATTTCCTCCGCAATCTACTAGATAAGTGTTGTGGCAGGCCATTGTCTGTGGTTACTACTGTCTCAGAATGTGTAGGATATAGCTGTAGATCCACTCAAAAGGCTTTATGGAGACCTCTGTGCAATTTGTTTGGCTTTGAAAACCCACTAATGATCTGTATACAAAAACATACGGGGATTGAGGTGTGCAGGGATATGTGGATGCTGTATTGGATTTGGCATCTCATTTTTTAACACGATTGCGAAGGTATGCGAGCTTTTGCCGGACTCTGGCACATGCAGCTGCAGGCAATGCTGCATCAACTACTCCATTACGGTCCTCTGCTGCTCCCAGTACTACCACCCTCCCTCTGGCCCCTGTGACACCTGGTATGTTTGTCTTACTTAGCTTTTAAGAGCATGAGAACAGGCAGTCATCTGTAGTCTTAAATGTGTGGTCTGATGTGTCATGAAAGACTGAAATGAACCAGGATGACAGAGCGCTGGAATGAATCCTCTAGACTCACAAAGATGTGGGGCTTACATGGGTTCCAGCTTCCATGGAGGTGCTTGAAACTCTCCTCAGTGATCAATTAACTTATGTTGAACTCATATGCTCAAGGGGGCTGAAAACTTAATCCATCTCTCTGAGATGCAAGATTTCTTGACTGGAGTGATCAACAGTCTCAACACATTGTTGCTAATGACTGACTGTTTGATGCAGTCCAGGTCTGTGAATTGGCTCATGTCATCTTGAATGAGGTGAAAAGAAAGTGGCAGGATCTTCAGAGTTTAGGATTCAGAAAGTGATAAAATGTTTGGGAATCCAGGGGTGCAGACAGGGACAACAAGCAATGGTGGAACAGCACAAGTGCAAGCATGGGTACAAGGAGCCATAGCCAAAATCAGTGGCACAACCACTAGTGCTGAGAGTACTGCATCTGCTGCAATGTCAAGCACTAATGTTGTAGGCCCAGTTGGGCCCCTTCCACTGAGTGTTAGTACTGCAAATTTCCCAGGGACTCCTGCAGTGCGCCTTATTGGTGATTGCCACTTCCTACACAGGTTGTGCCAGTTACTCCTCTTTTGTCTGATCTTTCGGAAACGTCAGTTGCTGCGATTTGTAGGAGGGGTGGCTGGGCGGACTGGTGAGACAGTCAATAAGGTAGGGCCAGTGAAAGATGAGGCCATGGCTGGAGTCCGAAGCTCTCCAGCCACTGTTGTCAAAGTGGAGGATGGGGGTCAAATTGTGAACCGCAGCACAGGCACCATCACAAAAGGATCAGATGAGGTTGCCAACCCTCGATTGGCCCGGGTGGGTAATGGAAATTGTGGTCAGGGCTATTCGTCAGAAGAGGTGAGTAGTGTGGATTTTTTAACCCTCAACCTTGTTGCCCCATTTTGTTCTTTACTCTTTTGCTGGGAAAGAAGCTTATGCAGTTTATGTTTTGTAACATGTTGGGGTTTCTGTGAGATCTTTGGATAAGCTATTTAGAGGACCATCTAGTGCAGCAACAGAACTGCTCACAGAGTGATGATGCTTTATGCCAAACTTTTGGGGTGTTTTGCAGGTGAAGAATTTGTTTCTGGTGTTAGTAGATTTATGCAAGAAAACAGCACAGCTGCCACATCCACTGCCAAAGTCACAAGTAGGAAACAACACTCCCACTCCACAACTGCACTTCATTGATGGCCAGTTCAACGTGGCTCCTGAAGTTGTGGAAGCTTCACTTGGACCTCATATGCAAGTTTGTAACCAAACCTACAACTTGCTTAAACTAGATCTTCAGTTCACAATACCATAAGCTTAATCTTATGTTTACAGGATGTTTATTTTGGTAGGTTGAAGTTACTGTCATTGTCCCTTCTGCAATTGAACCTTTGGAGAGCTACAAGATAAAAAGTTGGAATCAACTGCAAATAACCATTTTGTCCTTAGAAATCTTGATCATTATCTGTCACCCATCCCAAAAGGCAGGCATTTTGCTGTTGTGGAAGAAGTGTAACAATTTATCATGCCACACTAGAGTTCATGAGTCACTTGGAAATGTATTATCTGTAGCTGAACATTGGTGAAGAAATCTCTGCTCACATTGTTTCAAACAGAGACAGGGTCCTGAATCAATATGAGAGAACAGCTTTGTTGTAAGCCATTTGAGTTATGACAAAGAATTTATGACAGGACAGTTGGATCTTGTCACGAAGGATGTTGATTATAGTGACTTGAGCTGCCAGACAGAAGAATAATCCCTGAGATATAGCCCTGAAGTTGGAAAATCAGATTTTCTTACAAACCAGATGCAACTATGTTACTGACAGTATGTTTGGTTGTGATTGAAAGAATTTGCCACGTCCAAGGGGGGCTGATACTGCTGGCTTGCTGATGCGGGAGCTGGAGCTGCACCCTCCTTCAGAGGAATGGAACCGTCGAACATTGTCAGGTGGACCATGGTTAGGCATGTTGGAGGCAGAAGCAGAGGCAGAAATGGAGGCAGTTGAGAATCTGGACCCCAATCCTATTGAATTGTGGCCAAGGAAACGGAGAAGAATGGAGCATGATGCTGGATTTGGGTTGCGCACAGCAGTAGGTCTAGGCAGCTTTTCTAACCTACTTGGATCACGCCATGATGTCATCACCTCAGTCTGGAAAGCAGCTCAGCATGGCATTTGGCACAAGGTTTTCTCTCTACCTTGTACTTGTTGTGCACACACCCACGGGTCTGGATTGTCTTATAGAGACATTTATAAATGTTGTGAATTCAATTTACCTGCAAAACTGACAATATTTTCTGGGAACCATTTTGGTCAGTTTAGAAGACGATTTGGTGTTTAATACTTGGTCTCTCTGTTGGCAGTGTTTGCGATGTGGGAGGCAAACATCATCTTTGTCCACAGCCAGTAATGTTGCAGTGCCAAGTCCAACAGTCAGGGAGATGTGGGCTGGACGATGGGCTTTTGGATGCCCCATGTGTGGTGGCCGATGGTGCCGATTCATAGCTTGAATACTTTGTATTATTCTTCTGTTGTAGGTTGGCAATTCTTTTGGTAGTGCTCCAGTAGTGCAACTTGGAAGGTACTCTTGCATTCTATCTGAAGCTTCATTAACTCTATCTTCTAGGGCACTAAGACTATTTTTCTGTTGTTAACTTTCAACCTTCAAGTCTCCAAACTAACAGGTGAGAAGGATAGATAGATGTGGTGAACAGTTTAGCTTGTGACTCAAAAGGTTGTGAAGTGATGAAATTGTACAAAGCTTCACATTCAGCAATCAGGTTTTGACTCATCAGCAAATCCTAAATTGGCTATATTTTCAGGATCAATAGTTCTGAAAAACATGTCTAATTGAGTCTTGAAAGAGGGGTCTAGGGTATGAAGTGTGCAAGTTTTTGGAGCATTCTGCATTGGCAACTGTGGTTGTCATGGTCACAATGGCCAATTGCCAGTGCAGAAGGCTCCAGGTTTCCTTCATATTGTTGTAGAGATTTCCCTCCAAGTGCATGTGCTAAGGCAATTCTTGCATAGGAATGGCAATATCTTGCATGTGTTGGAGGTTTAGTTGAAAAGGCCATGATTATGGGTGAGTACAGTTGGTAGATTTCATCCTGTAACTGCATGTGAGAAATTGGAAGAGTATTTGATGTAATATACCCCAAGGAAACAGTGACACATTGACAAGTTGACATGGTGAATGGCCCTTGGTTACATGCAAGGTTTACTTCTTTGTCTTGAGGCAAACAATGTTACAGCCTCCTTTTTATTTTCCAGAGGTCTTGGCTGCAATGTTTGTTTTAGGAATATACTTTCTTGGTGATAATGGCCTTGCCTTCAACCAAAACTTGTTCAGCATTATTTTTCAATAGTCACTCTTCTCCTTTAGCAGAGCTTTCCCCTGCTGTTGCATAGCAAAACCACAAAACCCTGAAACACAGATGGTGCACCTAACATAAATCCTAGATCTGTTTTTCAACAGTAAAAATGCTGCGTTCATTCTCAGGAAGATTTATTATGAAAACATTATGACTAACAAGAGCAGAATACAGAGAGATGCGGAATTCTAAAGCCAGAATTCATTTTTCTTTGTGTTGTCATTCTCAGGAGGTCATGCATCCCAGTACTACATAAAATTCATGTTGATCTCCTCAAAGCACTAGGCAAAAACAGATAATGTAGGAGAAACCAAAAAAAATTCCAGCCTAGTCATTTACAACAGCATCTTCCATTTGTAGTGGGCAAAGTAAGCTTCTGAGCTCAAAGTACAACCACAGGTAAAAAGAAGTCATGTACTTCTCATAAGACCAAAAATGACACTTCCAAAAAGATTCACCCAAAAAATGACAAAGATCAACATTATACATCCTAAATACAGCTAGCTGTTGCTTACAGGCTGCAAGTGTGTTTCCAGATATTTCCTAAAAGCACAAACAAATTGTGAGCAATGCCACAGCTACAATTCTAGGGAGAAAAGAGTCTCTGGTGTGTGACAAGCAAATTGTGATGGAAGTGAAATCAGAAAAACTATCCTGCTTCCACACTGCTGGCTCTTTCTTTAAAGTAGTGCCACACACAATCAGATGCCTACCATAGTGAACATACTTGTCACTTTTCTTCATACCACAAATGCCCATATTTCCTAAGCAGAGACTGTGCTGCAGCAATGTTCAACCCATGGATGAGACTTTGATACTGGAGAGGATCAAATAAGACTCCCAAGTACAAGTTGTAAAATGGTGCTCACTTGGTGTTACTACTCCCATCAGGCCCCCAACTGCACATCCACATGTTAATGCATAGATTCACCGGGTCATGGTCTGCCATCTGAAAATTATTGCAATACAGAGGGTACAGCAGAGGCAGATGGCACAGTAGCATTTGACAAAAGCACTGCAGCAGGTCCAGGCACTGCTAGGCCAGTGGACAAAGAAGGAGGAACAAGAGGAGCTCCAGGAACTGCAGGAGCTTGAGGTTGGGGAATCATCTCATGTCTCATCACAAACCTAACTGTTGGTGCAATATCATTTACCTTGGAAACAGGTAAAGACAACCCAGGTCCAAAGACTGCACCGTGAAGAATAGTATCAGTATTCCCAACCCTCACACTCAAGAGGTAACCAGCATCAAAAGACCCATCCAATACCCCAGTCACTGGCTGGCCTATGAGAGTTGCATCAACAATAGCTGCAGCTGCCAATTCACCTTTCTTCTTCCGTATCCTTTTGGGCTTGGCATCATCAGACTTCTTCGGTGTCGAAGCTTCAACAGATTTTGTAGGTGTAGATTTTTGAGGTGTGATACCTTCTCCACTACTCTCCATACCAGGAGTGACAACTCCACTTTTTCGAGGACGTCCACGCTGCCGCTTTGGAGGTGGCTGTGATTTGGCATCAGCCTCCATCTCAGATCTTTCTTTTCTAGCTTCTGAAGTATCTGGAATTCCTGAACTGCTTAAATCTTTGGCCACCATCTCATATCATGATCTCAATAGTAGTTGTTTTAGGAACACAACCTGAATCAGCTTTGCACCATAGTTACAAGAACAGATTGGCCCTGTTGGAACTGGGTTCAGTACCTTCTGCAACTGCTCAACATCAGGAACTTCCTGTCAAAATCAAAACCAATTCAAACATTGTCAGATTAAAGGCAAAACAGACTACTATTGAGAAACAAGCCACAAAAGAAGGTATGTAACCTGATAGCATATGTAGAAACAGAAAGCACTAAATGTCTGGTGCGTTGTCATTGCACAGTCAGCAAACCATATATAAATATGTGCAAAACTTGATACCAACAAAAGTTAGACTGAAATCAACCTCAACAAAAAGTAGAAAGCGAGTGCAGAGTATGATGATTCTTACCAAACCATTACCCTGTTCTCCATAACCAAGATGCTCAAACCCATATCCTCATCTGCTCATTTCAAGATCCCATCTGCAAGCATCATGAGATCATAAACAATGTGAGATTTACCATTCCACATCAGAAACCAGATGACTGATAACAGAGATTTTAACGAAGAAACTCAAGACTTCAATCCACTCCAGAGAATAAAAAGCATCTCTAGAGGTACCTCCTGTAGCAGCACTTAGCACCAAATGTAGACAGGCAAAGGATGAAGTCTGAAGAGGCAATCTACAATTTCTTCACATTTGTGCAAAAAGCATGAAAAAGCACAGTCCTGCTAACAAGCAAAACACAGATGCAACCAACAAGCTGAACAGGAAAAATAAATGGAATCCAACTCTCTTTGCCTATCCAAAGCTCATTCCACAAAGCAGCTGCAGCAATTCAGGAAGAAACTCTGCAACTGGAAAAGCAGCAGTAGAAGAAGTATTCAAGACCCATGACTGCAACATTGACAAGCACATGAGGGCTCCACCGACCTGAAGGCTCTGCATGCAAATGGGATTTCTGCAAACCCATTGCGAGGCTTCTGAGCTTCATCAACTGCAGAAACAGATATTCAGGAATGGCATTGAAGAGGTGCACAAGAGCATGATGCACACAGCAAAGGAAGAACTCGAGAAGCCCTTCATGCTTGCTATTCAAGTGTAAGCATATAAGCCAAAGCTTACGACAATAGGAATTCTTCAAAGACACAGTTTTTGCTACATGCAAGGGTGAGGAGCAATGAACGCAAACAGACTCCAGCGAAGAGCACGCCAGCTCCGAATAGCATTGTCGGAAGACTGTCCACATGGACACAGTCGACAGCAGCTGCCTGTGCAAACGAGAGAGGAGTTGCAAACACAACGTCTCCTCCATCCTGCGGAAAACTACAAACCTCCTTGACCAGCACTCTCACAGGAATCACATGCACACGAAAAACAGAAGTGTAAACTGTGGAAATGCACTCACAAGACCAAACCCAACAACAACAGAAACAAAAAACCTTCCTTCTGCATGCAAACGGGTTTCAAAGAACCAGAGCTTTTCACAGCAATCACTTCAAACGAAAACCCAGCGAAAAACAAACCCTGAGCATCAGCAGAGCTTTTAACAGAACAATCATTCCACACAAAACCCAAACCTGAGCATCAGAGCTTTACAGAGCTATCATTTCACGGAAAAGCCAAAACCTGAGCATCATAAGAGCACTTCAGAGAAATCACTTCGAGAAAAACCCCAACAGCAGAAATTGATTGCATGAAAAAGCTTGCATCATTTGGCCAAGAAACCCCAAAGCAAACGATGAAAACTCCAGCAACTCAACAAAGCACTGAGCTTGACAGAGCAATCACTTCATGGAAAACCCAAAACCAGAAACTGCTTGCATGAAAAAGCTTGCGCCATTTGGCCAAGCAAACCCAAAGCAAAATGATGAAGACTACAACAATCCAACAATACACTGAACTTGTTATCAGGGCTTTTCAAAGCCACCACTTAATGGAAAACCCAAAACCAGAAATTCCTCAAATGAAAGACCTTGCATCATTTGGTCAAGAAAACCAAAACCAAAACCAAAATGATCAAAACTCCAACAACTCCCCAAAAAAAAACACACACACACAAAACTTTTGTAATGCAAGAAACTTGCTACAAAGAAAAGCCTGAAATGAAAACCAGTTGTTGTTGAAGCCAACAAAACAGAACTACTTACAACAACAAAAGCAATTGTGCTCCCAAAATGGGTTCTCTGGTTTAAATGTCCTGTGCTGTTTTGCAATTTAAAAGAAAAAGAGTTTTGGCAATGCAAAACTCCTTCCGATTCCTAGTTACTTACTTACAAGGTGAAAAATAAAAACCACCACCAACAACAACAACAACAACAACAAGAGCTTACCTAACAAAACACAATATGGGTTTGTTATGTCTTGGTTTTTTGCATCATCCCAAGTTCTTCTTCAATCTGCAAAAGCGGGAAAAAAAAAAGAAAAAGAATGCACAACCCTAAATATATAGGTTTATATATTTATCATGCTTTTTGCTTTGAAAAAGAACACCAACAACAACAACAACAACATCATCAATAATCAAAAGAAATTTGTGATTATAGACATGGCAACAACAAAAGGAATAAAGCCCATTTCCAAAGTTTAAAAATTCCTCCCCTCACTCCCCCGCCAAGTTTTGCACCAACCTAGCCTAGCCTATAGGTACCTATCTACCTACCTACCTACCTTTTTGTATCTTAAATTAAAATCTTGGCGCTCCAAGCATCTGACAAAAGAGTTCCATTTGTTAATGGAACTTGAGAAATTTGTTAATGGGAACTAAAGAAGGCTCTCTTACCTAATTAGGGTTTATGATTCAATTGAATCATAAACCCATTATAGAATTCAATTTACCCTAAACCCTAAACCCCATCATAGAAGCATAACATTATGTTTCTTTCCCTCCTCAAAATTAAAATTAAAACATGCTTTCTCATGCTTCCCTAAGTTGTCAACCCAACCCCCCCCCCCCCCCCCCCCACAAACCAAAACCTAAAACAAAATAAGTAAGCCAACTTGGACTAATACCCCCATTATTGTGGCACAAATTTGGCCCAAGGAGGAAGGAAGGAAGGAATACCTAGGTAGAGAGGAAAGAGAGGGGTAAGTAGGTAGGTACTATGTACTCATTAGAATTCTATCTTTCATTTAAAAATTTTTTTGGGTCCTTGGCTTTTCAATTGCCACTCACTTTCTCTTTCTCTCTAACTACAAATACATCATTTTAATACCTCAGCAATTTTGATACCAATTATATTATCTATAAATAATTAATCACAAAATATTTTTTGTCAAATAAAAAAAAATTGTGAAGAAAATTTTTAAATCTTTTGAAATATTTAAGGACATTTTATTTTCAACATGGAATCCTCAATTTTTTTATTAATTATTTGGCAAATATATATGTTAAAGTTGCCTTTATACGAAAGACTTTTCTTTTTTTTGTGTTGTTAAACCAAGAAACATTGGCTTGGCTTCCCTAATAACTCATTGTGCATTGTGCAAAGTGATCAAACCTTGTGCAGGAAATTGCCATTGAAACTTTTCAATTAAACCATGAATAACATTTGTGCATTGCCTTTCACATCTTGCATTACCATGCACTACCATGAGGCAATTGATCTTAGAAACCCAACACAAAGCACCTATGATTGTGCATTTTTTTGGTTCCACATATAAGTTTTACATATAGATACATTCATAGAAATGAAGAGTTGCAATATTCAAGCCTTGTGTTTTGTTCAATAAACCAAGTATGATGCAAAGCATCATTAGAATGTTCGACATTGTCTAAAAATTGCCCATACATGGTGTTGATCACAATACATCTAATATAACTTTCCTCTACACTCTTTCATGGTAGCAACAAAATCACAAATGAAAATGTCCCAACTTTGAACAATTTTTGATAAGCAATGGACAATTTCCAACATGGGGATAATGTAGGTTAAACCCAAGAAAACATCAACATCACATAGTAACTCTATATTTGCTTGTGTCATGGGCTACTTGTTCATCAAACATTTGAATCACAAGTGACTTGTATTATGTTAAGATCCATTTTGACAATGAAAGCATTGAAATTGAACATGTTTTCAAGTTGCATAGGATTTTTAAATCCTTTTGTTCCAAAAACTCCTCAAGCTTACATCTCTCCAATGTTATCTTGGGGATAAAAAATAAAATGTGGATACAAATTGAAATAATGCCCTGATCTTAGGCACCAAAAATAATTTTGAAAGAATTTAAACTACCAAAATCAAATTTTGAAAAGCCTCCAAATTGAAGCATGTTTGCTCATAATATGTTTTATTATACCGCCATTCATCACTTGCTTCAACGTCAATAAAATTGATATGCATTGCCAACCATCAACAATATATACATAAATAACAAGCCAAGATTGGCAATCCAATGTGGTCACCTCATCAATCAAAGGGGAATAAACCCTCTTTTTAAAACTACCAACCATGTGTTTGTAAGCACAACTTGATGCTTATATTTAGCCATGATCTAAGTACTTAGATCACTCCAATGGTGATAAGGTTGTTTGGCAGTTAGACAAAAGAAAATAGCTATTGCATGGTCTCATAATTTGTAATTAGGCATCCTTGTTACAATAGATGGAAAATTGTCACAAATTGCAAAAACTTCCACTTATTTTCAATTTGCATCCAACATTTACTTAGTGAATTACATAACATCTTGAATGCATTGTTGCAAATTGGCATTTGTTTTTTGCATGCTTGTCACTTGCACTCATGTTACTTTGACATTCAACCTTGCAACAATGCTCTTGTGCCACCCAACATGCATTTGTAAGCCATCAAATTTGGGGACAAACAACTTATTTCTTTTCTTCACAAAAGTGCATACTTTACACCTAACCATAAACATCTTGCTAGTAGGGCCCATCACCACCTCGCCCCAAGATCATTTTGTAGCCCATATGTTTTGAAATATTTGGTCCAACTCCCATTTTGCTTTCCCAAGTTTCTTGAGTTTTGGACAAGTAGGATCACAAGTAAATATATGTGTTTTTCTTTTACACCATGTATAGTGCTCAAGGAAAAAACACCCCCTACACACTTGAATGATGCATCAACATCTTGCAATATGCTTATAGGTTCCATCAAAGGGCACTAATGGTTGCTTTTGCCATTATGGACTTGGAGCCAAACAAAGGTTTCCCTACTACAATTCATCATTTTTTTATTGGAGAATCTAGTATTCTCCAATATAAAAAAACCCCATTTGGAGAGGTGTTAAAAAGACCATCTTATCTATTTGGACTTGTCCAATGTGATTGGGTGGTCTTTTTTAGTAACAAAATGTTGAACTATTTGACTAGTCATTTTGATTGGTGGATAGTGAATCATTTGACTAGTCAAATTTCTACCCTTTTTTTTAGGTTATTATTAAATTTAATATTTTTGTGTAAATAAGTAGGTAAGTGGTAGCCTAACCTACTTAACCTAGCTTAATTTACCTAACCTTGCTAATTAAACCTAATCTTAACATAATTTAACGTTCCTAACCTACCCTACCTATCTTAACCCTTTAAACATGTACATAAGTTACAAACATTAAGAATTGAACCCTTCACTTCTTCAATCCAAGTCCTTATCAATGGTCTACACTTTCCAAAGTTAGACAAAATTTGTCAAGTTTTTTATTCATTTGTTTATTTCACATCATTAATTATGTAAGTAAATAAGAAAGTTAGGTATTTAATAAGTTAATGAAGTTATAAAAAAATTCTCCATGGTTGAAGTTGGAATTAATTATTTTCCCAAACCCTTATACATCTTGTTTTCTCGTCTTTTTATTTATTTTAGGTTTCATTGCTTTCACTTTTGTCCATGTTTCTGCCCACATATTATGAGTTTCAAATTATTCATTTTCAAATCCACAATAGGATTTTCACCGATGTCAATTTGCAAATTGATGATGTTTATGATTCAACAATTGAATGCCATTTTGAATGTGTGTTTGGGCATTGTAAAGTCATGCCAATTGGTTGCAAAATATTTGTACAATTAGTTCACCAATAGATTTGAATGTTTATTCATCATCCACATTAATTTGTCACCTATCCATTTCAATGACATTAATGTAATTTTCTAGTTATCCAATATTTGTAAACTAGTTATAAATATATATTTGCCCATTATTTCATAAACATCTAAACATTTGGCTTTAATTTGTAAGCAATTTGGAGAAAATGCCAAGTGTCATGTCTATTACCATGGTATTGTTTGATTGTTGCCATGATTGGTGGCCACAAATTTTGTTGAAACCAATTATTATATTTTCCCTACGTGCTTGCTTCTAATTTAATACCCCATCATTTTTATTTTTTATAATGTTTCAATTTACTTTTTCATACATAAAAATGATCTAGGAAAACTTACACACTTACATGCTTAAGCACCTCAAATCCCTAAGTAAGATTAGAAGAATGACTTAAATCTAATAAATGCGACATATCGTATGCAACATTGCATTTGGAGTGATTTATATTGATCATTACATTGCATGCATTAGTGTTGCATGAAGGTGTAAATAAACATATAAACACATACCTATTGTGTAAAATTGTGTAAATGTAATGAGGTGGGTTATGTTATGTTTGGGGCATGTAAATGTATACATGATCATATACCTTTAGTGATACAAGAGCTTGGGTAGCTATTGTAATTCATATTAGTTAGTTTAATCAATTGTGGTGCATTTAAAATTAAAATTTTTGTAATGGGCCCTTTTGATTACCCCATGACCAAAAAACTTCTAATACTTTGGGATTCCCGTTCCCACAATAGAAGTTACACATTTTTACATTATTTTACATGGCATAATATGGACATACATGACTTTACACACATCTTGTATTATAGACTTACACTTAAGATGAATGCAAGTGAGCCTTATACACTTGCACTTAAAATAAATTTCATTATGTTGTTTACACTTTACATGAATGTAAGTTCTAAATCATATATGTGCACAACCTTGGAATGCACCTAAATCATGTAGGCATCACACATGTCATGTGTAAATGGTAGTGTGGAATATGAATGAAAAAAGAAAGAAGCCTAATCATATAAAATGCACTTACTTTAACAAGGGGGGAAGGGGCACAAAACAAACAAAATTTATTCCCACAAGAAACCATTTTGGATTTGGGCAAACGAACACCCATGTTAACCCCATGATAAAACCCCCAAAATTTATTTAAAGTTTTAAAAAATTATGTTTAGATTAAATCAAGGTTTTTGAGTCCAATTCTAACATTTTTTTGAGCTTAATATGGCCTTTAAAAGACCTCCCTCAAAAAAGTGAAGGTACAACAAGTGTGGGTGTTGGTTCACCTTGCCCATCATTTTTGGGAAGACACTAAACACCTTCTAGTGAACATTATCCCATGCACTTAGTGGTCAATAGTGTTCAATCACTTGGTTTTTTTATTGCAAGGTTTGAATGTTTTGATCTTGTGCATATGTTAAATTTTTAAAAAATTGCTCCTTTTTAGTGTTGCAATTTATCTTGTTAGTTGGTACTCGTTCTCTAAAGAAAGAGGGGGTTTGGGTCAAATTTGACATGGGATAGCAAAACATGAAAATTGTGCATGCATAACCATGTAGGCCGGTGCAAAAAGACAAGCCCAAAAGTGGGTTGGATAGAGCTTGTTAAGGGGTATTTAGCATCTCGCCTATTTTTGCTATAGGCCCATGACACATGTAGAGCTTCTTAAGGGGTATTTAGCATTTCACCCATTTTTGCCCTAGGTCAATGGTGAAGACAAACAATTGGGAAGCTTATTGTTATGTTATTTAACGTTTTTTTAATATTAATTAGTTGGGAGGGGGAAAATCAAATTTTTTAAATATTTTTGGTTGATGGACTTATTTGATTGGTCAATCAAAATTTTTAAAAAAAAACCCCACTTTGCCAAACTCCTAAAATAGAACTTGTCCACATAGCCTAGTGATAGCTTGGTATAATGTATGTGAAACAAGCGGTGTGTCACATTGTGGCCTTGTCATTTACATTTAAAAAGCATCTTAAGGCAAAAGAAGAATTATGAAAACTCAAATGTTTCACCATGCAAAAATATAATCTTCCAAAAAAAAATCCTCTAAAAGAAACCCAAAATCCTTCAAGATATTATTATTATAACTCTATTATAACTAATCTCAAGTTTCAACACAAGCCAAAAATATCATGTTTCAAAAATCCTCATATTAAAAAAATTAGACCTATTATTATTATTATTACCTACTAGGGGCCTATAAAAATCCCTTAAGCTACTATACTCTATAATGAATCTAAACACAATATCCTTCTTGCCTTGGTAGTAGTAGGCAAGGCCAAAAAAAAACTGGGAACTCTTTGTAAATTTGTCCCAAAGATTATATTTATATTTATATTATTAATTAATTAATTAATTAGGCATCAGATTGTTAGTGACCCAATTAATAATATTTTTGCCATCAATATCATCATACAAAATCAAATGGCATGGAAATTTTATTCCTAAAATTGGGTTGCCACTATTTTTTTTTTTTGCGGGGGCCCAAATTAATAATAATAATGGCCCCTTCCTAAAGAACACCCTACCTATTTCCACACCATTCCAAAATCAAGGTGGAATCCATGGAAGAAAACAAGGGGGTGTGTCAATTACACTTTGTGGCCTTGCCATTTTACATTTATAAAAGTATCTTAAGGCAAAAGAAGAAGAATTATGGAAAACTCAAATATTTCACCATGCAAATATTAATCTTCCAAAAAAAAAAAATTCCTCTAAAAAAAACCCAAAATCCTTCAAGAATATTATTATAACTCTATTATAACTGAATCTCAAGTTTCAATACAACTTAGCCAAAATATCATCTTTCAAAAATCCTCATATTTATAAAAATAGACCTATTATTATTACCTAGGGGCCTATTAAAATCCCTTAAGCTACTACTATACTCTATAATGAATCTAAACACAATAATTTCCTTGCCTACTAAAATATGTGCACCCAAAAAACAAAAAAAAGAAAAAAGAAAAACACACACACAGAGGTCTATGTTTGTGATTTCTTTGGAGTTTTTTCAATTGTGTTGTTTCAAGGTCAATATGAAAAATAATTAAAAAAAATAAATATACGAGGTTATATAGATAGTTTGACACATGTTATCAAAGGATTTTCCATTGTCAACATTTTTTAAAGAAATAATATAAATAAGTAAAACTAATTTAGATTGCCTATGGTTTTCATGGGTGTTGCAATTGGGTTAGTCTCAAATTTTCCATTGCCACAGACTAGAGTGCCAAATTTCTTGAAAAGAAAAGCGGGGTAAACTTGTCACCATGTATATAATTTGATTGAATTAATTTTTAAAATTTAAAAAAAAAGTCAACCCTCATTCCATTTAGAAAGATGAGTTTTTTTTAAAAAAAATTTGTTTATTATAATTTTTTTTCCCTAGGGGTTAGAGATAGGGTTTTGGGTAACATTAGAAAAAGCAATTATGAAACTTCACACATTTGTGTTTTTTGGACCATTCTATAAGTTGTGCTAAATAATCAAAATGGACATTGCGGAATTCAAATTGAAAATTCATTTAATAAAATACTAGGTTTTTTTTTAATTCTGATTTTTTATTTAAAAAATTACAACCACTACATCAAAAATTATGTCCATTTTGCAAAAGGCACTTTAATTTCCTGAAGTACAACCTTGTTGAAGGTCAAAAGATTTGGGTGATAACTAAATTACACATCACCTTAAACATAACATTCACTATTGAAAAAAACATGTAATTTTGAATTTTCAATATGTATGGATTCAAGTGTCCATGCATGTCAATGGGGGAATAATAATGTAATTAATGCATGAAACAAGCTTTAACTTTACAATAGACAAGAATCAAGTATAAAATAGTGAACAAACTTTTATATGCTTTGGAATTTTGATCATTGTTTAGATGCAACAAGAAAACATGCACAATTAAAAAATGAATATTTTTCAACATTGATTACCACACACGAGCAATACCCAATATATGTAACAACAAATTGCAAAAAAAATCACTAAAAACTACCATAATATGAGAATTCAACTTTGGGGTGAAAGGACTATGTAATCCTTGGAAGCACAACATACAAAGTATGGAAGGAGGGAGATTTATAGAAAGGATAGGGGTCAATATGTAGTCTCACATGGACATACATCCATGACTTTAAATTCATCCATGTTGTCAACTTCATTTATGATTTTCATTCATGAAATTCATTATCATCCACATCTAATTTCATCCATGCAATACATTTCATGAACATATCATCCTCTTGTGGACCAATTGGCACTAAATGTGAATTGTTTTTGGAAATGAGGCCTTACAAGCACTAGAGCTTAGACCAAAAACTTTTCAAAACATCAAATGCATGTTGTCATTTGAGCAAAAGTTGAATCCTTTTTCCATAGTGCAAAGAATTTGACTATTATTTTATTAAGTCCCTTTTTAAGAAAATTTGTATAAGTTCTATTAAGTTTTGAAAATGCCTTGTTCTTTGTGGCAATCCATGGAACTTTTGGGTAGCTTTTTTTCTTTGCTCATCTCATGCCTTTGAAAAAATGGCAATTTGTTAGAGTTGAGTTTTGAGATTTACTTTCCTTAGGCTTGCCAACACACATTTAAAATGCTCGATATGATATTTTCACGATATATTGCAGACATTAAGATTGTTGATAAACACCTTAACAAAGTTTCCATCCAAATTCCTAACACTTCTTCAATAGGGCAAGTAGATGTATGGTTTTTCTTAACAAAAGACATGACAATAACATCCATTTTTTGAACATATTTGCATTTCCATGTTCTTCATTCTTATATATAGATGCTACCATTACCTTAGGGTTAGCTTCAACATTAAATAATCCTTTAAACATTGGAACAATTTTTTTTGTGAAAATATGAAGTTGGGGTCGTGGAAATTGTTGTAATTATTGCAAGCTATGATTTGAATAATTTCACTTGTCATATAACAATATCATACTAGACTATTGTAAAAGATGGAAAATAATAATTTCAAAAAAAACTTAAGCATGAATTGATTTTTTGAAAAAAATTATTTATTTATTTTGTCAATGTGGAGTTAACCCTAGGCTACCATATAGACTCAAAGCTACTAAAAACACCTAGTTGCATAGCAAACCTTGTTTTTGTCACTTTGTTAAAAAAATTCAACAATTTAACCTTGAATGTGTGTACTTGTCTCCATTTCATCCATCATTGAACTTGCCTTTTTTTTTTTCCCCCTTTCTCTTAAAGCAACTCCACCCATATTCACAATTTGACCTTGCAACAATATTTTTCTCATCCAAACCCCACCCATAAACCTAAACCTTGGATGATAAAATGTTAGAACCTAATAATAATAATCCATGTGGATCAATCAATATTTTTAACTAATAAAAGTAGGTGTTATACTAGGATGCCATTAAACACCCCTAACAAGCATTGTTCAATGCAAAAAATGATTGATATTTTTTAGTCATTTGATATTTTTTATTTCGAGAAAGCGTTGGGTTCAAATTTGGCATAGGAAAATAAAACATGTAAAACAAAATAAATAATTTTCTTTTTGCATAACATGTAGAACATGAAAAACCGTGCAATGCAAGTTGGCACAAACCATGCATGTCACAAAAAGACAAGTTTGAAAGTGTGTTTAGATAGAGAGCTTGTTAGGGGGTATTTATTGTCTCACGATTGACTATGTTATGGCTTTTGGTAGCCTCAACATATTGAGCAAGAATGCTGAACTAAAACGGTTTTATTCAACTTGTTGGGCAATTTTTTACTAATCTTCATCCAAAACATGCTATGCAATGTGTTGGTTCAAGATGTACTTACAAGGTCATAAGGTGCTTCAACTACCTAGTTCACCAAATACATTTTTGATTTCAATTTCCACTACAAACATCTCTTCCATGATGTCAAAACTATGTACCTCAAAGTTATCATAATTCTTGTTGTAGGTGGGCCATTCAACCCCATTCTTGGTTTTGCATTGGAAATCATGCTTCTACAAAACATTTTCTTCAATATATGATAATAAGCGTGTATTTGTTGCTTAGGTTCATGTTGCATTGCATTCAATCTCATCAATAGTTCCATCCCGTAGTAATCATCCATCCTTAGCTTTCAATATTGCATCCTAATCCATAGGTATAGGAGTTAGCCTTTTCAACCAATCTCATGCATTCCCTCTTAGTCGCAACCTTGCAATGAAAAGCTTATCTTGATTATATTGTCAAACATCGGTGGCCATCTCCAATCATCAACCTAATCCTACACATCTTCATACTCTCAACAATGTTCATCTATCCCTTGGATGCTAGTCATGGTTGCAAAGTGTGGATATTCTCTTCCAAAGGGTAACACATCCATCCCGTGCATGCCAGTCATGCTTGCAAGGTGCTTTCCACTTCAAACTTTCTCCTAGTTCAACAATATGAGTCCTTTTAACCTATCTATTCCAAGCTTCCCAATCTACATTAGATCACCACATTATGCTTCATTAACAGTCATGAAAACCCAAAAATCCAACTCCTTTCATTCATTGCTCATCAACTTCCAACACAGACAGTTTCAATGCAGCACTGTCATGATCTATTCCAATGATTCTGTCTCCTTCCCAGAGTGTTCGGTGGAGTCATTTTGCCTCAGGCACCCACGGTCTAATTTGGCAGAAAAATTGTTAATAAATGTCACACATTGGAGCGCTCTTCTAATGACATATCAAATCTTTCCACAAGATTGTAAACTGCTACAGAGTCCTAAATAACTCAGCACACACATACTGCAGTAATCGTCGCATGCAAGTTGCAGTTACCACCAAAAGAAAATCAGAATTTGGCGGGAATGCTCTGTTTACTTTATCTGGATGGGTGTTGAGCAACAGAGTTATTAACACAAAGATCAAAGAAAAATGCATGGCCTCTTCCCCATTGTGCACAGAATATTCATGGTGAACATAGCCTGAATGGGTCTTCCACTATCGCAGTGTAATAATACCACTAGACATGCTACAACAGAAAGAAACTCATCTAGGGTTTGAAAAGATAGACTACTCACATCACCAATAATCCTTGCAAGAACAAACACCAAGTGATGGAAGCAATTGGCATCCCTCACTATGGTTGCTGTTGCAACTATTTTTAGAAACGAACTTCATAAAAGTGTGGCAGTCTTCACGTACCTATAGACTCTAGATAATGTGGAGTGGAGTACCAGGAGCCATGCTCATGAGCCCAAATGCAATAGCTAGTTTTTCACTATGGTGAAACAAATGAAGGGCCTTCTCTTCTTCCTCCACGTCATGCAGCACATATTTAGTATCCAGTACATACCCTGTATCATTCATCAGCCCTGATAATCTCTTCGGTTCTGCATGGATTTCAACCATCTGAGGGTGGTCTTGATCTTCTACTACAAATGTACACACCTCATTATTTACTTCAATGCAGGTGGGAGCTGGCTGTTTCTTCACACCTCTTTCCTTTCTCTGCAGTTCAACTTTCTCACTGAGATCCCAGTTGCCAGCAGCAAAATACATGTTTGACCTGCAGCATTTTCAGGCTCCAGTTCAAGAACTTGCTTAGCGACATGTTTTCCCATCTCCATATTGCCATGAATTCTGCAAATGCCCAGAAAAGCTGTCCATACAGCTGCATTCGGTTTACAGGGCATCTCCTTTATCACATTCTCTGCCTCCTGCAGATGCCCAGAATGATCAAGAAGGTCAACTATGCAGGTATAGTGGTCCAATTTTGCAGAAATCATGTAAACTTTGCCCATCAAAGCATAGCACAGTACGCCTTCATCCACTGGCTACAAGCTGATACAAGACAAACAAAAGCGATATCATCTAGCTGTACGCCTTCTTCATACATCTGTTTGAAATATTAAAGACCTTCATCACGATGCCCATGCATGGCAAATCCTCCAAGTAGCACATTCCAAGTGACCATATTGTTCAAAGTGGATGGGACTCAGATGTCTTTATGGGCAATAGCCTGATTGACATGTATGCAAAATGTGGCAGCATGGAGGATGCTTGCAGAGTGTTCAATAAGATGCCATCATCAAGTCCCGCCATCTTCAAGTCCCATTAAGCTGGCACATGCATTCAGCACCCTGACAAAAGTGACAGAGTCTGGCTGCACACCTTCCTGTTGCATTTGTTGGACTAGTTCCAGTGCCTTCAGGCCTTCCGCACATTTCACATGTCCAAATATCATTGCATTCCAAGTGACTACATCAAGTGAAGGAGGCAGCATCTTCTTGAAAACTTGGTGCGCATTGTCCATGCTGCCACATTTGGCATACATGTCAACCAGGCTACTCCTCACAAAGCCATCAGTCTGGCAACCACATTTGATGATCTGCTCATGAATACACCTGCTCTCTTCGAGTACCATTTCGCTGGCACATGCATTCAGCACTCCCACAAAAGTGACAGGATCCGGCTGCATACCATCCTGTTGCATTTGTCAAAATAGTTCCAGTGCCTTGTGCCCTTGCCCACACTCAAATGTCCCAAGTCCCAACATCATGGCAGTCCAAGTGACCACATTCCAGGATGGCATCTTGTCAAACACTCTCTGAGCATCTTCCATGCTGCCACATTTGGCATATATGTCAACCAGGCTATTCCCCACAAACACATCAGTCTCGCAACAACCACATTGCATGAACTGCTCATGAGCACGCCTGCCTTCTTCAAGAGCTCGTAAACTAGCACATGCATTGAGCACCGGAAATTGAGCACCGGAAATTGAGCACCAGAACAAAAGTCAACCTGTCAGGAGTCATATTACCTTTCTGTTGTTGCAGCAGTTGTTGGTAAAGCTCCATTGCCTTCTGATGTTGCCCAGCCTTGAAAAATCTTGCAAGCTTTCTATTCCATGCAAAGATGTCCAACTGCTGCTGCAGCAGCACAACAGTGGTGCCGTTCCTTGGTGCCATTGCGACCAGCTCTGCTGCCACCCATGGAGCAGGTCTGCCGTCCCCGACCCACACTGCCTGTCGCATTTTTTTCTTATGCTTGAAATCTGGATATTTTACGTTCTCCTTCTGCAACCTACAATCCCACCACCGCGAAGGATCTGAAAAGAATTCCGCCAAAGCTTCTCTCTCTCGCCTGTTGCTGCTGCTGCTGCTGAAGCTGGTCCACACTTCTGTCCACTTCTCCATGAGACTATCGCTCTCTGCAGTGAGCGGTGCGCCTCGATTGTGAGTCGATGGTGCACTGCCATCGCCACACAGGGAAGAAGCGAATCGAGGGGTTGGGTCCTCATGGGTGGTGACCCGTGAGGACCTAATCCCTCACGTACGTGTGCGCTTCGCCGCGCGCTTCTCTTTTCTCATAAAGTTTTGAGTTCTTGCGCGAACGCGTGGTCGTGTTCTGTGCAGAGGACGTGGACATGCACTAAAGAAGAAGAGCTTGTGTCTGCGTTTTCTTGTCATTTGCATTCAAGAGATTTTCTAGGGTTTGTTTTTGAGGCGGATTTGTGTGGGATTTGTGCGTCATTTTCTTCTCATCATCACGATTTTTTAAAGTGTTATGTGTGAAGGTAATGGATCGGAGGAGAACGAGCTTTGCTCTGATCCGAGAGGGAGGCGAGCAAACAGAAGAGAGCTGCTGCTGCTGTTGCACGTGAGGAAAACAAGAACAAGACGAGCGAGAGAAGAAGAAGAAGAAGAAGAAGAAGAAGAAAGGGTTTGTTTAGAGGAGGGTCTGGATGCTCCGAAGAGATGGGACAGACACTACGCAAGCTAGCTCCAATAGCCAGGAAAACTCCACCAAAACCTCAGCAGCGGCAACAACAACAACAAACTGCTCCTGCAGCAGCCCGAGTCCGGCAGTCCGTGGAGATCATTCCTCAGGCTCCAGAACCTCGTGAGCGGCATTTCCTCACCCTTTCTATCCCCCCCTCATTCACTTGCTATGTAAGGAGATTGTCCACTTTCAAAGAGGACACAGGAATGCCATTGAGCTCAAATCACATTGCAATTTTTGTGACCAGATCCTACATCTTCCTTGTTCCTCATTCTTCTTGTTCATGTGCTTGTTCATGTGCTTGTGCTTCTTCTTCTTCTTTTTTGCATGATGGTGGTAAGAGCTCATAACAGGCTCTGATCCTTTTGTTCATGGCAACAATGGTAAGGAAAGGATGTGTCTATGTGTTGTTCCTCAATTGTGTGATTGTGCAATGTGGCTCACATATACTTGGGAAGTGGATTTTGCAAGAGACTTTGATCAATCAGCAGCACCATGGTTAAACTTCTTGTGTGAAAATGTCTGAAGTTTTTCGATCAGAATCAATGACAGAGCATAGATTAGGGCATTGTGAATTGATGCCAAAGTCAGGATTGTTCTGATCTCTTTCACTTGGAAAGATGATCCTTTTTGCTGTTGGATCAAGAATTCAGGCCTGCAAACTCTTTGAAATTCTTTTACCGTATTGTAGTTTTGGCTACTATTTTTACATGGAGTTCAAGAGTGCCAGATTGTGTCTGAAAGTAAAATTGTATATGTCTGCTGCAGAAATGATAATAGAGCCTGCACAGAATACGAGGGATGGGTTGGAACTTGAACCCAAATATGCAGCTATGATGCAGCAGGTGGTTGGAAGAATTAGTACCAGGCCTGGAGGCACTCAAGAAATGGGTCCTGTATGTTCTTCCCCCGTTTGAAACTCTCAGTCACCCATTGCGTCTTCTTCTCTCTGAAATTCAATGTACACAGAGTCTGGCAGTTAGCTAATTCACCTGTTTCAAGACTCTTCTTGTGATTTTCTGTCATCATTTCTGCAAAATTGTCATGCTCCAAATGAATGTGGAAGCACCTGCACTCCTGAAGTGTTTTTGTTGAGTGATTTTTGGGTGTCTTGCAGGCACATGAGGCTGCAGAATATAGACGATTAAAGCCAACAAATCGACACACATCTGCACTGACTGGTCCTGATGAGGAACGCATAGTGGCACCTGGGACCTTGAATCTGGCTCAAATTCACGAACTTTTTCACCTTTACCAACAAGCTCAAGTTGAAGGCCAACAGGAAAAGCCTGTGGACACTCAATTTTTAGCTCAAAAATTCAATGTGGATGTAGTACTCCTGGAGAAAGTTTTGCACTTCAGTTCCCTCCCAGAGAAGCCAAAACAAGATGCAGGAAACCAGAGAATAGATCCTTCACAACGGAAATCAGGTGGGCTGGAAACATAAATCTCATAGTGGGGTTTTAGATTTAGAGTCAAAAGCCTCCGTTTGAGGCCCTGAGGTTTAAAGGCTGTTTTGATAGTTTGGTGGCAGTCTCTTCAAGAGTGACTTGGGATGGAAATGTTTTAGTTTCCTCACACAAAACTGTTCAGAAAACTCAGGGGATTGTAATAGGCTATCACATGGCTTAATGCAATAATGTTAAGTACTGCAGACAGATGGGAATAGGCTATCTTTGTGCTCTCAAATTCTTGGGAGCCAACAATATTGGTAGATGAGAGGGAGCTACACTCTTTGTGAGTTTTGATCAGGTTGATCCTCACAAGAAGATTTTTTGAGATCTGCAATGCTTTTTTTTTTTTTTTGCACTGATTTCTTTCCACTGGA